>Ga0209700_104324_pt1 | contig 25808 bp, 9 predicted proteins | sample SiratroredBW_FD_187528 | JGI IMG/M metagenome (GOLD analysis project Ga0209700, IMG submission 187528) | Root nodule microbial communities of legume samples collected from California, USA - Siratro red BW (SPAdes) (version 2) | ecosystem: Host-associated > Plants > Roots > Nodule | place: USA...
TTTTCTTTTAAAGGTGAGATCTTTATCTTTTTGTTTTTGCTTTTTCTCTCTACTAGTTTTTTTTTTTTTTTTTTTTATTTTTTTTTTTTTTTTTTTTTTTTTTTTTTTTTATTGTTCTTTTTTTTTTTTTTTTTTTTTTTTTTTTTCTTTTTTTTTTTTTTTTTTTTTTTCTCTCTAATTTTTCTTTCTCGATTAACACTTTGCCTTGTGTAATCCCATTTACCGCTTTTTAGTTATCTTAATTACAATAAAAAATTCTTGAGAAACATAGATACAAATCTTAATTTCAAGAGGAAAATAATCATACTATAGATTAGATAAATAAGCTTTGAGCACCCTAGGGATTTCAAGGTTAACTTTTTCAATTCGAAGATTTTTCTTCGGTGTGTAGTTTGATGTTTGAGTCAAACAAATTGTTTGCGTGTTCGATATAATATAGTGTGGTTTGCCATAAGATATTATCATGAGACTCAAATGCATCTGACGTCCGTGATACATCATAGACTAGTTGTAAAGGTGGTCCATACTATGATTCATTATTTTTTTATAATATAAGTTTTTTTTTTGTTTTTTTTTTCTCTCTCTCAAAACGTGTTTTTTTGTTTTTGTTTTCATCTTTCTTTCTCTTATAAGATGAACATTTCATTCTCTCTCTGTTAGATATGTGTCTCTTAATTCTCTCTCAAGGTAAGTTCTAATCTTTTATTTATCTTTCATTCTTCTCAAAGTTAGCTATGTGTTTCTTATTTCCCTTTCATGATTAAATTTTCATTTTCACCACCCCCTAATTATATTAATGACAATCAAATTTTTCAAGAGATTTGTACAATATATGTAATTTTCATTTAATTAGTCTTAGTGTTATAAAAGTTTGTGTTAATACCAAAAAAATTAGTGCTAATTGAATTTTATTTTGATTTAATTGCGTGTTTAGATTTCTTGTGGGCTGCTGAATTATAGTATCATTGATCTTCTATGCCTCCAACATGGAAACAAAAAGGTTTCTACGAGGAGAAGAAGCACCGAAGGAATGAATTTCCTCCAAAACAACATGGATTTAATAGGTTTCAACAATCTCCTAGTGGTGGTGAGTTTTATCTCTATATATATTATACTATTTTGAGTTTTGGAGTTATCACACTGTAAATCAGTCACTATTTTTTAAATATTAAAATTTAGGAATAAAATATTGTTATAAAATCTATAAATTATTAAGATTTGATTAAAGATAAAATAATAAATATTAAAAACATTTTTATTTGAAAAATATTAATGTGTATGTTATTGTTATTATTAAGTTGTAAATAAAATTAAATAATAAACATCAAGAAACATTTGTTGGTTTGAAACTAGTGTTTGATATATAATTAATAATTATCCATTGTATTTAATAAACACATTTAATAATTAATATACAGAAAAAGTTATACTTACAAAAGTACTATATTAATGAGAATTATTAACTGCATTAATTTTTTTATTAAATTTTTTGTTGTTTTAATTATATTACTTTCGAATATATTTTACGAACAATAATAACTAAAACATATTTTCTAAATATATATTTTATCTTTCCAATAACAAAAAGTAAAATGGGTATGTTAATTTTTATTTTTAACTATATAAATATTATTATATCAGAAAATAGTTTCATCATTTGTTTTAAGACTATTAAAATTATTTTAATATAATGAAAGTAATTAGATTTAATTATATTTTATAAATACTAATGTAAAAATTATATAAGTATCCAGCGGCGGATCACAATAGTTTAACTTCTTACTTAAACATTTAGATATACATTAAAATAAATAAAACGTTATGTACCATTTCAAATTTAACTTCATACTTTTAAATCTATACTTTTAATTATTAACCTGTGAAACAAAATACTATTAAATTTAACAACTATTAATGAAAATTTATGCATTTAATATTCTTTTTATTTTATATAAATTGAATAAACATTTCTTAAATATTTATTTAAATATTTATAAATTATTATTCAATAACATTGAGTGTTACATTAATATCAGTAATAAATATATATTAAATTCTCTGTTAATTATAATTAAGACCATTAAAATGGTGTAAATATTATAAATTTTTATTTTTGTTTAACGGTCAATACTCAAGTTTCAATAATAATAATAAAAAAAAACCTTAAACATACCATTTTCTACATCTATATCTCCTCCTTACATCTCATATATCACTCTTTCTTCTTCATTCTCTCTTAATTTTAGATTTTTTTTTACACTATATCATGCAAATTATTTTTCAAAATAAATTTTTAATTGTAATTTTATCATGAGGCTCATTTTGAGAAAAAAAGGGTTCAATTTTAATTTTCTGAATTATGAACCAAAATTAGTTTTTGAATACTTATAATATAGTTAAATTGGAATATTGTAAAGATATGAATTATAGAATAAATACGTACATTTTTTTTTTCTAAATGTGAAGATGAAGATGCTATAACACAGTATACAACTCATATCTTGTCGTCCAAAGTCAAAGGTGTATTTAATGTAAATTATTAAAAATATGTTTTTTAATATTAACATTCTATGTTTTAATCTTTTTTCAAAGAAAATATTATTTTTATTTTAAAATTTAAAAATATTATAAATTTGTTTATACCCTTATTTTTATAATGTATTAAAAACTGTTTGGTGAGAAAAAAACTAAACGAATATAATATATAATTTATTTAAAATTATATTAAAAGTAAAGAATTAAATATTTTTCTTTATTTACATAAAATAAACTTAGAAAACTACTATGTAAGAAAATAGGATAATTAAAGGATATTTATTTCCCTCGTTCATATACATAGCATAAGTGAATGGCACCAGATTGGTTTTGTTCTTCTTCTATGAGTATGAGAATTCATACTTTTCTTGAATACATGTATGTTTTCTCTTTCTCTTTGTATCCATTGGTGACATGTTAATTTTTTCTATATAGGTTTGAAAATTCCAGGTGGTGGTGGTGGTGGTGATGGTGCTAGGAACCGATTTCTGGAGGATCCTAGCCATGTCTCTGGATCTGGCTCCTATCTCAGAACCACTAAACCCCGAAGAGACCCCAAACCCCGTTTTGTGGAAAATGTTTCCAATAGACATTTTGATCACATGCTAGCATCTCCCTCTCAAGCACATTCTGTGAATACTCAAAAAAGGCTTCAATGTATAGAACAACTTCATGTTGATAATGATCATAATAAGAAGCATGAGAGGGAGAGTTCTATGGGAATGAAGCCATTTAATAAATGGAAGGGTTTTGGAAGGTTCTACTCTGAAAGCATGATGAGTGAGAGTGAAGGAACAAGGAAGAGACCCAGGTTGAATTGGGGTGAGGGACTTGCTAAGCCACAGAAAAGGAAAACTGAGAGTGATGGTGAAATTGCAGCTTCTGCTTCTGCTGCTGCTGCTACTCCAACATCTGTTGGCTCTAGTTCCTTATCAGGTACATCCCTTGATTCTCTTTGAAACTGGTTGTAGCATTTCTTTTGTACATAGATAGACACTTACAGAATAGAAAATAAGAAGAAAAATTGTATTAGGGTTTTCAGATAGTTTATGTGATTATAGTAGAGGAATAAAAAAATAAAAATTTTGTTAGAACAAACAGTTCTGTAGAAGCTTACAAAAGGAATAAAAAAAAGAGAGAACAAGTTTCTACAAAATTAAAATTAGAGATTCATCAAGGTATTTGTTTATAATATAGTCAAATTTAATAAACATAACTAGGTTAGTTAAATTTATTAATTAGATTCCATCGATAACAAAATTGCAAAATCTAATTAGATAGACAGATATATTAGCCGCATACAGATTTTGATTATTACACTATTTTAAGTGCCTATCAAAACTGTATAAATGGATACAACTTTAATAAAATGCATTCAAAAATGTCTAGCAATATTGTATTTGTCACATGCTCTTGTAAATGCATGTATGAAATAATGACAAAATGCATATAATTGACATACACTTGCTATGATTAGGTTATGCAATTATCCAATCCAATCTAATTACATTGAACTTTATTTTATGTATGATTAGGTTAAATTTGATCCAATCCAAACTACCATATTCTTACTTAGGTTGGATGATTGGGTGATGGATTTAATATAAGTGATCCAATACTAGATGTGAGACCAACTCTTATACTTGTATTATGAAAAAATTATATTATGTTTTTATTTTCATGTCCCAAATTAGTTTAAATGAACTTGTTATGACTTAACTTATTAGATTATTTAAAACATTAACATAATTTTTGTAAAGATTATGATATTTTTTTTATAATTAAGTTGATAATTAAAAATTATAATTTTTAATAAAAAAATATTATTTTAAATTCTTATCCAATCGACCCAACCTAATTCAACCCATAGTTGGAATGGTGAGGCAAACAATGAAGAAAAATCTCTATGAAGGAGTAAAAGTATGAAGGAAAAGGATAAAGGTTACTTTGCTATAGTTTTTTTGTGTACCTTATTCTGTTGTTAGCTTAAGCACCAAAATATTATGGTTGTAAAAATCATTTTGTGAAACTTTGAATTGGTATATGGTCAAGCCAAAGGGAAATTGGTGTTGTATAAATACTCACTAATCTTAAATTGTAGTCATATGCTAATACTATTTAAATATTAAGAAATTACTATAGAGGAAATTGAAGAAGAGAATTGTCTTGAAAACATGTAATCGAAAAAGTAAAAAATAAACTTTCAAGATGGAAAGGAAGGGTGTTATCTTTTCGTAGGTTGTGTATATCTAATAAAGTTTATAATATTTGCTTTACCATCATTATATCTATCATTCTATAAAACCTTTAAAATAACTAGGATCTAAATGAAATTCTTATGGGACTAAGGTCATAAGAGAAGGAAGATATCCTGAGTTAAATGGGGAAATGTCTACAAACTAAAAGAGGAAGTTGTGTTGGATATAAAAGATATAGAAATATTTAGCATTGTCTTATTATCAAAGTGGAAGTAAAGATTAGGCATGGAAAGTCAAGGTTATGAAATGAGGTTTTAGTCTCTAAGTATGAGTTATGGAGGAATCTAAATGACAATACAATAAGCCACAAACACTCATGATTTATATTAGGTGTGCAGAGAAGGCGACCTAACAAACTGATTTGATAGTAAGATAAAATGGGTATTAGGTGATAGAACAAATGCTAAATTTTGGTCAAATAATTGGAGAAGTGACTCTAAAGGATAGGTTCCTTAGAATGTACTTAATTTCATGTTATAAGGAAAGTACTATAAGGAAATTATAAGAGACTGTGTTGATAATAGTTTGAGGTGGAACCTAAGGTGGAGAAGAAACAAATTCACTTGAGAAGGTATGTAAGAACAAAAACTTATGACACAAATATTACGAATTGCTAGGAAGAGAGATATCATATATACTTGGGTATGGTAGAAAAAGATGATAGAATATTCATAATTAGAATTGCATATAATGCACTACAGAACCTCTAAACACCAAGCAAGCATGCAAGTGTTTAAATACCTTTGGAGTTTAAAAGTACTTCCATCGACCAACACTTCACTCGGAGATTACTGCTAAATAGAGTACTAACAAAGACAAACTTAGAGAAAAGAGGAGTGGGATAGAAACTTCACTATGCTCACTATGCTAGAGAGAGAATGAGACAACAAATCACATTTTCATTACATGCAATGTAGTGCAAAAAGTCTAAGATTAATGTAAAAGGTGGGTGAGTCTTAGCTCAATAAAATATAATAACCTTAAGAATCATTATCTATATTTCTACCTTATGAAACTTAATAATAATCAAAATAAGACATGGAAAGAAATATAAGTGACATTCATATGGAAGGTATGGAGTTAGTGAAATAAAATCATATTTAACGAAGAATAAAGATGAAATTTTTTGTATAGTTCAACTAAAAGGATGGAAGTGTATGAAGCATAAACTCCCTAGACTAAATTTTACATATTCATTGGTCCTAATGTCTTATACAATGTCTTAAAACATTATGATATTTGGAAGCTAGTAGGCACAAAGATGGGTACATTAAGGGGAACTTTACATGTTTTATATGCCCCAAAGAGGATCGCATGTGTTGTTGTGAATGCAAGGTACCAGGGTTGGGAGCAGTTAATGTATATAGGAGACTAAATGTTAAATGAGTATAAGGTCTTTATAGGTCCAACAGGGTTGATAACAGCTGATGTACTATTACAACCTAAAAATTGAAAAAAGAAGGCAACCCAAGATGCTCAAGGAATCCCCTAAGTGATTGTTCCTCAAAGAAGTAGCATGCGTAATTGATACTGGTGATAGTTATAAGAAATGGTGATAGTTATAGGAAAGAAACAGGAATTCAGGATCAAACTAAAGTCGCGACTAAAAGAAAATAACTATGGTTCGAAATAGTTTGCACTCAGTTTCTTAGAGTTGGAATCAATTGCAAGAAGTATAACAACTCCAGGGTAAGAATTAGGAAGATGCAGAGTGATGTATCACAAGAAATGAAGGTAGAACACCTAGCAATAGAAGTACAAGTCTCTACAAAATTAGAGGAAGACACACAGGTAACTGTTTTGTGAATAGTTTAGAATTGAATTGGGTGAAGGACAAAGCAGTAGACTCTCCAAATTATATGGCAAAGATGTGGAGGGATTAAATTATTTTATAGATTATATTGCATTTAGCTTTTTGTAATACAGGATGGTAATTAATAAAGTAAACTAAACCATATGCCTTAATTACTTTTGTATATAGGTTGGAGCATTCTTAAAATGCTCCATTTTATTTAATTCATTTTTTTATAGAAAAAAAAATATCCACACCTAACTACATGTGTTTTCGTGAGTTAGGTACTAGATTTGCTCAAATCCAATACATAAACACCTTAAATTTTAAAAATTTTATAGGTATGCTACAAAATTTAAATGCTTAGAAATTCTAACAAAAATAGACATTGAAAGTAATTATATTTTAATTATTAAAAATATAAAATTATTGTATTTATTTAATGTCATTTAAATAAAAATATTTATTTAAATATTATAAAAAAACATTTCATATTATTAAGCGATGCATTAACATGCATAGTAAATATATTTAAGCAATTTAATTTTTTATTGAATTAAGACCATTAAATTTGATTAGACCGAAGCTTTATTGTAAAGTTCATGTTCCTATACACAATTGCTGTAATATTTATTTTATATTTATAAGTTTTATATAAATAAAGTACAAGTAATGATTAAGGGTAACGATATATAGGTGTACATGGATTATTGCTGTACCATGTGTATACATAGGAAAATATGAGTATATTTATGATCAATAATAAATTAAATTTATTTCAATCATATACATAAAATATAAACAAAATTGAAACATACTTAAACAACTTCAAAGCAAATTCAACTCAAAAGTTGAAAATTTTATTTTAAAATAGTGAATTGTCTAGTATTAAAATCTTATATTTACAATGATTCAACGTCCTTTAGTTTTACAAAAATTAATTTACTATATGTTATCACACGTAGCTTTTCTTCATTCATCCATGCATACAGATATACACACTTCTATCGTTGTATATAGATTTTTTTCTAATTCTTTTTCTATTTACCTTTGATCAACATTTTTCTTTTCTGTATAGGTCTCAGAACACTGACTGGTGGTGATGCCTCTGGATCTGAGTCCAATGGCAGAAACACTAGAGCCCCCAGGGACCCTAGACCCCAGTTCTGGGAAAATGTTAAAAAGAAACACTTTGATAACGTGCTAACATCTCCCTCACCTACACATTCTATAAACTCCTGGAGAATGTTTCACTATGGAAAACAACATAACGATAATGATCAAAATAAGAACAATGAGGGGGAGACTTCTGTGCAGTTGAATCTGAGTAAGAGATGGAGTCGTTCTCAAAGATTCTATCATGGAGACACGGGAAAGGAAAAGGACAAGAACGCATTAGGGGAAGGCAGTGATGAGATTAAAGAAACTAGGAAGAGGAGGTTGAATTGGGGTGAAGGACTTGCTAAGTTTGAGAAAAAGAAAAGAGAGGTTGAAGGTGTAAGTGCAACTTCTGCTGTTGCTTCTACTCCAACTTCTGTTGCATGCAGTTCCTTATCAGGTATGTTGCTGGATTCTCTTTGCTGCTTCTTCTGTTAGATAAGTTTTTTAATAGATGTTAATTACACTTATAGGAATACAACTCAAAAGAAAAAAAAAATGTATTAGGTCTTTTTAGATACACATCGCAATAGTGATTATAATAGAAAAAAAGGATATTGTTGAAATAAATTTCTTCATAAAATTAAAATTAGGAGTATATATATATAAATAGATAAATAGATAGATAGATATAAAAATTCACAAAAATTAATAAATATGCAAAGATTTTTTGTATTGTCTACCAATAGGAATAATATGAATTTCATTCATTTATTGAAATAATTATGAAAGAGATTAAGGGACAAAAATCTTTCATTTCTATATTATACATGTCCCTATATCTCATGTACTATACTAGATATGGAAAGGTGAAAGCAAATGAAAATATTAGGGTTTGAAAGAAAGTTGTATATAGAAAGAAAACTTAACATGTAGAAGTGTTTATTATTACTAAAAATTTAATGTGGAGGTTTACCTTATCATATGTAGAATTATAATAAATAGAACTTTGATATGTGGTGAGTCAGATTTATTCAAGAGTCTGAATGTATTGTATGTATGGAAATTCACATTTTTTGTCCTTCTATGTATTGTTACTTGTTTGTAGTAACCTAGGGTTTGCTTTGCAGTAGGTGTGGGAGATGCTTTACATGCAAAAACTGCAACGGGGGAAGATAATAAATTTGGTGTTTTATCTGCTTCTGTCACTAAGTTGCTAGAGTCTGCCGATTTGAGCTCTAGTTTAGGAAGATCCAATGCAATGACAAAGGTGCTGGTATGGAAAACTATCATTTCTAAAGTATTGGAGGAGACTCAGACAAAAATAAGTTCACTTGAAAATGAGTTGAAGACCATGCAATCTGAATCTCAATCTGGTCACAATCCAGAGGCATTGGCAATTGTACCCTTTGATGAGGGAAATATAGAGAAAATGCCTCTTTCTCCCCACATGCATGATAGCATAGAAGATACTTTGTGGAAGACAATTATTTCTTGCAATAGAGAAATAGTGAAAAGATCAAATGCAGTATTTGACGAATTTTGTCCAACAAAGTGTCACAAGGTCATGTGCAGTAGCTCACCTTCCCATGCAAATGCAGCCATAAAGGAAAAGTTGGCAGAGAAAGAGTGGTTTGGTAGATTCAAGGAAAGAGTTTTAATAAGTAAATATAAAGCATTGGATCACCTATGGAAAAAGGATATGGTCTTACGATCACTGAGAAAATACACAACAACATCTCATAGCAATTTTGACTCGAGTCTGCGAAGTATCAGTAATGATTGTCACAGGAATCGATCCTCTACTCGTCATCGTTTTCCTTTCCCTGGTATGGACTTTCTTTTAGCTAGAAATATGTCATTACTTTTGCTATTTGTTTCCTTACATAAACGAACCACTAGGTGTTTGTTGTTTATTTCTTTACATAATTACACATGGCCATAGATACTTTGCTGTTGAAGATTATAGATATGAAATAAATAGTTTATGATTTACACTGTACATAAAAATTCTTAAAAGTGAAAAGTTATCGAAATTATTGATGTATCCTGTTATTGATAAATGATAATAAATTGTTGTAGTCTTATACGCGTGAATGAGAGCAGCCAGATGATTGGTATGAAGTTAAAAATGGTTAGAATACTATAAAAGACAAGGATTAATTAGTTGTTCGTTAGTGAAAGGTGGATTTAGAAGAAAGGTTAAATAGAAATATATGTTTAAAAACAAGCAGATGAATATATATCTCTACTTACTTATTAAGATTCTTATTTTTTTTAAAAAGAAAGGTTTTGTTTTTATTTAATTATTATTTTTAAAGTTACAAATATTAATTATTCTTGTTTTTGAATTCATAAAAAAAAAATATCTAAGAAGGAAAGGGGTATCTAATTGTTTACATTTTGGAAGGAAGGGATAGAAAACCAAGAGAAACAAGAAAGTAGAAAAGGATATTATTATCTTTTGTGAGAAACAGCACAGAGAGACTTTATACAAAACCAAACACATGCATGCAAACCAGAAAGACCTATGCATGCAAACCAAAAAGACCCATGCATGCAAACCAAAAGTCCCATGCAGTACCATGCATACGACTAAACTGCACTCTAGGTTATATGTATAACATCCCTCGTAAAATTATGGTTAGATTTGGAACAATCGTAAGTTTATCTCGAATTCTGTGATAGGATGATCTAGGGATAGGTTTAGTTAGAAGATCTACAACCTGGTAGCAAGCTAGAAGATTAACCAGGATCACTCGTTTCGTTTGAATATAGTCACACATTAAGTGAAGGTCGAGCTCAAAGTGCTTTATTCTCAAATGCATAATGGAATTGACACTTAACAGAACAACTCATTTTGTCAGAGAATATCTTAGGAATAATAGTGGGTATAAGAAACTTAGATAGTAAGGAAGATAATCATATTATCTTCACAAGAACCGCAACAACATTGTGATAAAGTGTCCTAGAACTTCACAAAGAGAGAAGAATCACATAGTTGACTGAAAACCAAGTTGTTGGAGAGAGTGACTCAACTTCTGAAACCATGATCTCGACGCTTGTTTTAAACCATAAAGCGCCTTGTGTAGTTTGCACACAAAAGTAAGATCATTTGACACAAATGCTAGAGGTTGTTGTATATATACCTCTTCTTCCAAGTCACCATTCAAAAACACTTTGTTTACGTCTATTTGATGAATGAGCTATTGAGCAGTAACAACATGAGTCAGGACCACCCAAATTGTAGTGGGTTTAGTGACTGGACTAAACGTCTATGTGTAATCAAATCCTTCAGTTTGATTAAATCCATTTGTCACTAAATTAGCCTTATGTATTTAAAAGCTCCCATCGGAGTCAAACTTAGTTTTAAACAACCATTTGTATCCCACCGTTGCACCAATAGGAAGATTAGTAAGAGTCCAGGTTTGATCTTTACAGATAGACATATTCATCTTGCATAGCTTGAAACCATATTGGCGAAGATATAATGTCTTTAATGGTTGAAGGTTTATGAGGAATAGGTAAAGTGGTGGTAGTGTAGGTCTTCCTGGGTTTAAACACACCTGCTTTAACTCTAGTAGTCATAGGGTGAGCATTTGTGCGTGCTTGTTAATTAGTGATATTTTTGTAATGAGGAGTAATCATAGCAGAGTAGTGGCACAAGTAGGTGAAGTGAAAGGATTGTTACGTGTACTATTGTTGAAATTACTTAAACTAGGTGTATCCACAGAAAGATAAGGAGATTTATAGTTACATTGACATTGTAAAACAGTTAAAGGTGCTATTATATCAGATGAAGAATCAATATTAGCAGTTTCAGTTTGAAACCTATTATCATTAAGAAAAGATTGTAAAGATAGAAATTCTTTGTATCATTGTTTGAATACTTTGCAATTTAAAACCAATTTGAGTTTCAGAGAAAGATTTGAAACGTGTAAAAGCAGCAGAAGCTTGAGCTATATTATGTAGTAAGTAAATCCATGTATACTTTGAGTAAGTATCAAGATAAGACATGTAGTATCAAGCACCATTAGAAGCAGAAATAAGATTAGGTCCCCAGTTATCAATATACACTAGTTGCAGGGGACAAGTATACATCGTTAAAGACAATGAAAAAGGAAGTTGATGGGCTTTACCAGCTACACAAGCATCACAAAATTGTTTCTATTTTGTACATCGTGTATTACAGTGTTTTAAAACTTTCTGGACAACATTATGACTACGGTGACGAAGTCTAGCATGCCAAAATTGTATGGTAGGTTTCTTAGAGATAAACGATGCATGATGCGCAGAGAAACCAGTTGAAGATTAAAACTAGGAAAAACATATAGGTCATCTTTAATTGTTCCTTGAAGCAATACCTGATTGGTTTCCTGATGTTTAACATAACATGTGTCAAGAAAGATATCAAAGTAAAAGTTATTGTCTTGAGCAAACTTAGAGACAATAATAAACTTTTTGGCGATTTTAGGAACATGTAGATGATTATTTAAGACAAGAGTGGTGTTTGTGTGTGGCAAAACATAGTTAGAACCAATGTGTTTGATACACATATCTGTGTTATTACCTATTTTAACCATATCAGTGCCATGATAAGCATGTTTGTTATTGACGAAAGTTTCATCTTTAGTTATGTGGTGTGAAGCCCCACTATTAGGGTACCAAAGGGTACTTCCAAAGTTGATTGCGTACCAAGAAGAGAAGATTCACTTGTTTCATTGGCTATAGATTGATTTTTGAGACATATTAGCTTGAAATTGAGATGAATTTTATTGATCACACCTGTACCAACATTGAACAACAGTAGGGCCTGATTTTCCACAAATTTGATAGAATTGTTTGACATTTTGCTATAAAGACGAAGAAGGATTAAAAAATTACGATTACTTACTACCTTGAACTAGAAAAGTAAGAAGACCTATATGAAGATGGTGTGGGCGAAAAGGCATACGTCCCCCACGATTTGATGCCATGTTATAGTGAGACCTATCATTGTGTGGATGTGAAGAATTCCAGGGAGACAACAAGACAATATTAGCTTGAAGAATGTTTTAACGAGAAAGTTTATGCTTGTCAAACTGTTATTCTTGAGTAGAAGTAATGCTTCAATTTCATCAACCGTGTATCTAATCAGGAGGTTAAAGATGTAATGAAATGATAATAGTCACCAAATAACCCTTCAAGAATAGCGTTAATATGAACTTGTTGCTTCCATAGGAGAAAGTTGTCATCACCCAAATTTAGACTGATAGGTATGGTGAAGTGATGAGGAACAAAGGAAGACATTAGCAGTGAAGCCTCTAGTAGCAGCGTAGCAGAAGAGGATGAAGTCACGAGAGAAAAAAAATCGGGTCATGATATCATATAAGGAAGAAAGAGAAAACCTAGAGAAACAAGAAAGCAGAAAAGGATATTATTATCTAAAAAACAACTAAGAGACTTTATACAAAATCAAACACATGCATGAAAACCAAAAGACCCATGCATACGACTATAAACTACATACACGCTATGTTATATGTCTAACACATTTTTTCTAGTGTTTTCTAAATAAATAGTTACTTTCTTAACTTTTAAGGTAGAACTTTCACCTAGTTCTCTTCATGTAGAACTGCAACATTCTTTAAATTTGTAGCAATTTCAAAAAAATAAATAAATGAAAGATGATGGAATGTGAGAAAGCTAAGTTTCTAGATTGTCATTTGTCATGTCATTATTACGCATATGCTATAAACTAGTTGTTTTATTATGCATCCGTGACATTTATATTTGATAGCTGTTTTATTATAATTTAGGTTTTTGTTGTAATAATAATTGTACTTCCTTTCTTTTCTTGATTTCCTTCTGTTTTTATAGGAGGAAAGAAGCTAAGCTTGGTTCCAACATCCGAAATGATAACTTTTACAAGCCAACTGCTTTCAGAATCCCAAAATGAAGTTCAGAAAAGAATCTTGAAGATGCCATCAATGATTTTGGATGAAAAGGATAAAATGATTTCAATGTTTAAATCTAGAAATGGGTTGGTTGAAGATCCAGTGGCCGTTGAGAAGGAAAGGGCTATGATCAACCCTTGGACATCAGACGAGAGAAAGATTTACTCGGAGAAATTTCAAGAACATGGAAAAGATTTTAGAAAAATTGCTTCTTTCCTTGACCACAAGACAACTGCTGATTGTGTTGAATTCTACTACAAAAGTCATAAGGTTGATTGCTTGAAGAAAGATAAGAAACGAAAGAGTAGTAAGAGTGAGAAGTTGAGCGCAACCAAAACTGGCTTGAGGAGATCAGGTAGAAAAAGGAGTTTAAAAGTGAATGTTGATTCACAAAAGAAGTTGAGTGAAGCTCCATTGAAGAAACGTGTCATTCCATGTGAACGAAGAACGCGTTCAGGAAGACATTTACTTTGGAAAATAGATGAGGATAAAAAAGTATCCACATGTAGATCAAACTCAAATAGTCTTGCCATTGTTGTACATGAAAGAGAGAGGGTTTCAACTGATCCTGTGGTTGACTTGTGTGATTCTCTTCCAAATGATCCTGTGGAGGCTAGCTCGGATGAGGTAAATGTTGTGAAGGCAAACTCAGACACCAATGAAAATGGGGATCGGAATCTGAACCAGGATGAGTTCCAACATGTGAAAGACAAGGATATGTCAGAACCAACAAAAACTACAAGCATGGTTTCTAATGAAAGTATAATTGTTCAGGATATTATGGAAAAGGGAGATGAGACCGTGAAGTTTGTGCCTGCATCTAAGGTAGTAGAATCTCTTGTGAATGAGGTAAATGGTACAAGGGTCGAGGCAAATGTTGTGGAGGCAAAGTTAGACACCAATAAAAATGATGATCAAAGGAATCTGAACCATGATGAATCCCAACCGGATGAAGATGGGAATGTGTCAGAATCAATGGAAATAATGAAGTTCGTGCCTGCTTCTAAAATAGCAGAATCTCCAATGATTGAGGTAAATGGCTTCAAGGAAGAGGTAAATGCTGGGGGGGCAAAGCTAGACACCAGTAAAAATGAGGATCCAAGGAATCTGAACCATGACGAATCCCACCCCGTGGAAGATAGGAATGTGTCAGAATCAACAGAAATAATAAGTATTGTTTCTAATGAATGTATTGTTATACAAGATATCATGGAAGACGGAGATCAGGACACAAAGTTTGTGCCAGCTTCTGAGGTAGTAGAGCCTTCAGGGAATGAGGTAAATATAGAGGAGCCAAAATCATACACCAATAAGACTGAGGATGAAAGGAATCTGAACCATGAAGAATCTCAACTAGCGGAAGATGGAATTGTGTCAGAATCAAAGGCAGCAAGCATGGTTTCTAGTGATTGTATCATTATGCAAGATATCGTGGAAGTGGGAGGTGAGGTTACAGAGTTTGTGCCTACTTTTGAGATGGTGGAATCTCCAGTGCATGAGGTAAATGGTTCCAGGGATGCGGTAAATGTTGTGGAAGGGGATGTTTCAGAACCAATGGAAAGTGTAAGCATGGTTTCTAATAAATGTATAATTATGCAGGATACCGTGGATGAGGGAGATGAGGCCACAAAGTTTGTGACTACTTTTTTGATAGTAGAATCTCCAGTGGATGAGGTAAATATTGTGGAGGCAAAGTCAGACACCCATGAGAAGGAGGATCAAAGGAATCTGAACCATGATGAATTCCAACTTGAGGAAGATGGGAATGTGTCAAAATCAACAGAAATAATAAGCTTTGATTCTAGTGATTGTAAACTTATGCAGAGTGCCATGGAAGAGGGAGATAATGTCACTAAGTTTGTGCCTGCTTCTGTGATTGTAGAATCTCCAGTGAATGAGGTAAATGATCCTACAGATGAGGTAAATGTTGCGGAGGCGAAGTCAGACACCAATGAAAAGGCGGATCAAAGGAATCCGAACCATGATGAATTCCAACTTGAGGAAGATGGGAATGTTTCAGAATCAACAGAAATAACAAGCTTTGTTTCTAGTGATTGTACAGTTATGCAGAATGCCATGGAAGAGGGAGATAATGCCACCAAGTTTGTGCCTGCTTCTGTGATTGTAGAATCTCCAGTGAATGATGTAAATGTTGTGAAGGCAAAGTCAGACACCAATGAAAAGGAGGATCAAAGGAATCAGAGCCATGATGAATTCCAACTTGAGGAAGATGGGAATGTTTCAGAATCAACAGAAATAACAAGCTTTGTTTCTAGTGATTGTACAGTTATGCAGAATGCCATGGAAGAGGGAGATAATGCCACTAAGTTCGTGCCTGCTTCTGTGATTATAGAATCTCCAGTGAATGAGGTAAATGTTGTGAAGGCAGAGTCAGACACCAATGAAAAGGAGGATCAAAGGAATCTGAATCATGATGAATTCGAACTTGAGGAAGATGGGAATGTTTCAGAATCAACAGAAATAACAAGCTTTGTTTCTAGTGATTGTACAGTCATGCAGAATGTCATGGATGAGGGAGATAATGTCACTAAGTTTGTACCTGCTTCTGTGATTGTAGAATCTCCTGTGAATGAGGTAAAGGATCCTAGGGATGAGGTAAATTTTGTGGAGGCAAAGTTAGACACCGATAAAAAGGAGGATCAAAGGAATCTGAACCATGATGAAGTCCAATTTCAGGAAGATAGGAATGTGTCAGAAACAACAGAAAAAATAAGCTATGTTTCTAGTGATTGTACAGTTATGCAGAATGTCATGAAAGAGGGAGATAATGTCACCAACTTTGTGCCTGCTTCTGTGATTGTAGAATCTCCTGTGAATGAGGTAAAGGATCCTAGGGATGAGGTAAATTTTGTGGGGGCAAAGTTAGACACCGATAAAAAGGAGGATCAAAGGAATCTGAACCATGAAGTCCAATTTCAGGAAGATAGGAATGTGTCAGAAACAACAGAAATAAGAAACATCGTTCCTAATGATTGTACCACTATGCAGAATATCAAGGAAGAGAGAGATAAGGTCACTAAGTTTGTGCCTACTTCTGTGATTGTAGAATCTCCAGTGAATGATGTAAATGTTGCGGAGGCCAAGCCTGACACCAATGAAAAGGAGGATCAAAGGAATCTGAACCATCATGAATTCCAACTTGAGGAAGATGGGAATGTTTCAGAATCAACAGAAATAACAACCTTTGTTTCTAGTGATTGTACAGTTATGCAGAATGCCATGGAAGAGGAAGATAATGTCACCAAGTTTGTGTCTACTTCTGTGATTGTAGAATCTCCAGTGAATGATGTAAATGTTGTGAAGGCAAAGTCAGACACAAATAAAAAGGAGGACCAAAGGAATCTGAGCTATGATGAATTCCAAGTTGAGGAAGATGGGAATGTTTCAGAATCAATAGAAATAACAAGCTTTGTTTCTAGTGATTGTACAGTTATGCAGAATGCAATGGAAGAGGGAGATAATGTCACCAGGTTTGTGCCTGCTTCTGTGATTTTAGAATCTCCAGTGAATGAGGTAAATCTTGTGGAGGCAAAGTCAGACACCAATGAAAAAGAGGATCAAAGCAATCTGAACCATGATGAATTCCAACTCGAAGAAGATGGGAATGTTTCAGAATCAACAAAAATAACAAGCTTTGTTTCTAGTGATTGTACAGTTATGCAGAATGTGATGGAAGAGGGAGATAATGTCACAAAGTTTGTGCCTGCTTCTCTGATTGTAGAATCTCCAATGAATGATGTTAATGTTGTGGAGGCAAAGTCAGACACCAATGAAAAGGAGGATCAAAGGAATCTGAACCACGATGAATTCCAACTTGAGGAAGATGGGAATGTTTCAGAATCAACAGAAATAACAAGCTCTGTTTCTAGTGATTGTACAGTTATGCAAAATGTCATGGAAGAGGGAGATAATGTCACTAAGTTTGTGCCTGCTTCTGTGACACTAGAATCCCCAGTGAATGAGGTAAATGTTGTGGAGGCAAGGTCAGACACCAATATAAAGGAGGATCAAAGAAATCTCAACCATGATGAATTCCAACTTGAGGAAGATGGGAATGTTTCAGAATCAACAGTACCAAGCTTTGTTTCTAGTGATTGTACAGTTATGCAGAATGTCATGGAAGAGGGAGATAATGTCACCAACTTTGTGCCTGCTTCTGTGATTGTAGAATCTCCGGTGAATGGGGTAAAGGATTCTAGGGATGAGGTAAATTTTGTGGAGGCAAAGTCAGACACCAATAGAAAGGAGGATCAAGGGAACCCGAACCGTGATGAATTCCAACTTGAGGAAGATAAGAACGTGTCAGAATCAACAGAAATAATAAACTTTGTTCCAAATGATTGTACCATTATGCAGAATATCGTGGAAGAGGGAGATAAGGTCACTAAATTTGTGCCTGCTTCTGTGACTATAGAATCTCCAGTGAATGAGGTAAATGTTGTGGAGGCAAAGTCAGACACCAATGAAAAGGAGGATCAAAGGAATCTGAATCATGATGAATTCCAACTTGAGGAAGATAGGAATGTGTCAGAATCAACAGAAATAATAAACTTTGTTCCTAGTGATTGTACAGTTATGCAGAATATCATGGAAGAGGGAGATAAGGTGACTGAATTTGTGCCTGCTTCAGTGATAATAGAATCTCCAGTGAATCAGGTAAATCATCCCAGGTATGAGGTAAATGTTACGGAGGCAAAGGCAGACACCAATGAAAAGGAAGATCAGAGGAATCTGAACCATGATGAATTCCAACTTGAGGAAGATAGGAATGTGCGAGAATCAACAGAAATAAGAAACTTTGTTTCTAGTGATTTTACAGTTATGCAAAATATCATGGAGGGAGATAAGGTCACTGAGTTTGTGTCTGCTTCAGTGATAATAGAATCTCCAGTGAATCAGGTAAACGTTCTGGAGGCAAAGTCAGGCACCAGTGAAAAGGAGGATCAAAGGAATCTGAAACATGATGAATTCCAGCCTATGGAAGACAGCAATGTTTCAGAATCAACAGAAAAGATAAGCGTTGTTTCTGGCGATTATATACTTCAGCAGAATATCATGGAAGAGGGAAATAAGGTCATTGAGTTTGTGCCTGCTTCTGATATGGTAGAATCTCCTTTGAATGAGGTAACTGCTGACGGGGATGAGGCAAATGTTGTGGATGCAAAGTCATCCAATAAAAATGAAGATCAAAGTAATCTGAGCCATGATGAATCTCAACCTATGGAAGGCGAGAATGTGTCAGAAACCACAGAAACTACAAACACGATTTCCAATGAATGTATAGTTATGCAAGATATCCTGGAATTGGAAGATGAGATGACAGAGTTGGTGCCTGCTTCTGAAACAGTAGAACCATGCCAGACTCATTCTGTTGCTGCTGAGGATGGACTAGTTTCTGAGAAATTGGCAGAGTTGCCCACATGTCCGGATGGTAAATGTGAACATGATGATTCTAATATTGCCACTCATGGTTATGGGGTTGCCTTGTACAATTCTGATAAGTCTTGTTCAGTAAGTGATGAAGTCAGAGGTGTAGTTGCAGAAGTAGAGTCTGCTTCTAGGATCACAGTGTCAAGCCAAACTCATTCTGCTGCTGAGGAGGATATACTGGTTTCTGAAAATACACTGCTGCAAAATACCGTTGATACTTCGGCTCAACAAGAGATAACAACTCTGCAACCTCAAGAGGGCAATGATGAACTGCATAATCCTGGGATTTTGTTGAAGGATCAGGTTGACAGACAGGTGAAAACTCATATCAGATGCAGCAGCAGTTCAGAAGCAACTGAGTTGCCTCAGAACATTGAAGAAACTGAGGAGCATGACAAAGCACACTGTCCCAGTTCATCAGCTTCAGAAATAGCACCCACAGAGGCTTCTGTTTTGAAACTGTTTGGGAAGATAATAACGGTTCCTTCATCTGTCAACGAAAATGCAGAACGTGGTGAAGATGTGGTTGGATGCAGAGAAAGACCCAAGAGAAAGGTTTCAGCACCCAAGTATCTAAAAGATTACTTCCGATTCAAATAGAATATATAATATATATTGTGCTGAATAAATATTTTAATTATTTTACTTTTGTTTATTACCTTGACAAAGGTTTTCAAAAATAGATGACTGTTAATGTTTATATTGCGATGATAAACATTGAATGAACATTATATAGTATTTATATCTGCCTGTATTTTTTGTTAGCTTTTAATTTTTTATTAGTTTAAACGTTTTACACCTTTTATTGCTTTAAACGTGTTAAAAAATTATATGTAATTATGTAAGAAGAGAAAGAAGTTCATAAACTCAAATACAAGTAGGTTGTGTAAATCGACAACTATATAATAGGACAATTAAGTTGTATGCACTTGAGATCAATAGCTTTATGAAAACCTTCAAAAAGTTTATTAAAACAATTTATTTTGCAAAACAAAGGTTATGGAAACATGTCTAATAATAACAACGCAAAATGAATAAGACTAACATGAGGGCAACATGTTCAACAATACGAACCAAAATTGCAACGTGAAGGAGAGAATGATAAGGACAAAAAATAAATCAAATAGACATTTTATATCAAAACAATGCACATGTAGTTTTCTAATTAATCTGATTTGACCTTCCAAAAAAATCATATAGTGCATTACAAACGTATAAATTTAATCCACATTTATGAATGCTTTTCCATTTGAAGGAGAGCATTGACGAAATAATATATTGGATCTCTAACAAGATAAAATCTACTTCTTTTTATATTAAAATAATAAAGTATTTATTCTTTATTTTTAGTATTGTATAAATTGTATATATGTAAAATTTTTTCTTAATTTGGTGAGATATAAATAGATTAGTTTTAAACGTTTTAATTTGAGTTAAAAAAATCAATCGAAAATCCCAATAAAAATTCAGCTAGGTATTGGAAGAAGTAAAGGATGGAGCATTGTTGATAAACAATTTTAGCTGGAAAAATTGTTTCTAAGAAATATTAAATAAACTAACATTAATTTGAAACAAAAAGCAAGAAAAAATTAAAATAATGAAAATTAATAAAGGAGAGATTAAAAAAATGGGAAAATATCCTTTCATACGAAACATAAATAATATTTAGTACTTAATGTTTAAAATGAAAAAATATAAAAAAAATAGTTTCGTTTGTCTTAAATATATTTTTTTCAATAATAATTAACAATAAAAAAATTAATGATTCTAGATATAACTATGTTTTAAATATAAGAAAAAAAGCAATAAATAAAAAACTCCCTTGTTTTGGATAAGATCATTTTCTTGAGAGCCACTTCGTGTACTTCCATTCCGTCTTCCTGCACCTCTATACAATTTTGACTTTTCTAAATTGCCCTTGATTAAGTATTGTAGTGACACATTTTCAACACTACACTTCCATATATCCTTCTACCTCCATGCATTTCACATTTTTCATATGTGACTACGCTGCGACTAACCACTCTACCATCATTGCCACTACGGTTGTCATTGCCGTCATCCATAGATTTTTATATATTTTCTATAAAATATTATATCTTTATATTTTTTGAAAATAAAAGAAAATAATAAAAAACAATAAAAATCCAAACTTAAATTATTGATTTTTTTTAATTTTTTTGAAAATTGATTAAAAACAGTTTTTTCAACAGGAGAAAGTTGGGTGTTGACAAATAAATAGACATACTAAGTCATGCACTTGTAGTTTGATTTGAACTAGTATTATGTTCTTGAAATTTTCTAGCATATTTAGTTCTTAAGCTTCATTTTTGTTAGCTTCTCCTAGAAGGCTAGGTAAGAACTTTTCATAGGAAGTTGACCTAATCTCTTCCAATGACCTTCTTTCACCAATTCTCTCTAAACTACCACAACAAACAACATTTATTCTTCATCAATTTCTCTACACTTTGTCATTCATTTCACTGCTCTTTTTAACTCCTCTTTCAATTCCATACACACTTGATCCATCCAATAACATCCCATATTTTTTATATAATAGGAACTTTATTGCATAAAAATTATATAATAGATCTAAATATAAATATCTATACATTCATCATATATTTTAAAATATACTTCTCCACATATAAGATTTAACAAAAATATCTTCATACAATCACAAAATAAAACTAGGCTTCTCCATCAGCTCACTAAGGAGTCACACCAACTGTCAAATCCTCTACTCACGTTTAATACACGATCATCACAGATTTAAAAAACAAAACCAACACCACACAAAAAGAAGGGTAAGCTAGAGAGTAAAAGAAAATGTATTTTCATAAATTAAATTTCTATCACAACCAAACTACAACAAATTAGACTTACATAATTCATCTTATACATCACCTTTTCATTAACACATCACACTCATATGACACAGTTAATCTATATGATATGATTTAATCAATTCTTTTTCACATTGTAGCATAGTCATATAAACCTTTTAATCCATATGATATAGTTTAACAGATTCTTTTCCACACCGTAGCCCAGTTATATAAACTTAATCCATATGATCTAGTCTAACCTGTTCTTTTTCACACCGTAGCACAGTCATATGAACCTGTTAATTCATCGATTCTTTTTCACACTGTGGCATAGTCATATAAACCTATTAACCCACATGATCTGATCCAACCGGTTCTTTTTCACACTGTAGTGCAGTCATATGAACCTATAAATTCATAAGATTTAGTCCAATCAATTTTTTTTTACACCATGGCACAATCATATGAACCTTTTAATCCATATGATCTGGTGCAATCGGTTCTTTTTCATACTGTGGCACAGTCATATGAACCTCCTTCGACTCTCACCACCTAGTCATCTTCATCTATGATTCCAATGACTAGTAGAGTCAGGATACATCCTTATTTATCAAATCCATAAAGAATGCACATCCTAACAATCTCAACATGGGTATCTCCTTTTCTGAAGATACTATGTCCCGATCACCATTCGATATCATTCACATTGATACTACATAATATCATACACAAACATTCATTAAATTTAATTCAAATTTGTCCAATTCATACTTTATAAAACAAATAATTACAATATCTATTAAAAACATTCAAACTAGTTTTCCTTATCAAATATAATCATTTTAGATAAATTTCTATTTCAAACTAATACAAAAAGGATACAATTAGCTTCCTTTACCTAACATTTATAAAAACATGCAATTAGCTTCTTTTACCAAAAATCATCATTTTAGATAAATTTCTATTTCAAACTAACATAAAAAAACATACAATTAGCTTCCCTTACCCAAATTCACAAAACAAGTAATTACAAAATCTTTAAAATCATACAACTAGCTTCCTTTACCTGAATTCACAAATATATCTCAAACATCATGCATAGCCTTCACTATTTCAAAATAAATTAACATTTGAAAAACATGCAATTAGCTTTCCTTACCTATATAAAGTAGAGACATCCAAAGGAGTCCCAAAAACCTAAAATCGCAGGTAACCTAACTCTGTTCAAGAATCTAATTAGATATTCTTGCTCTACTCACTGCCAGGAATCTAGGAGTGACCTCCGATCGTCAGTCTATTAAGGAAGGAAGAAGGAATTTTAGAGAAAAGGTAGAGAAAAGGGGAACTACAGCCTCTTAGAGAGGGAGTTGGTGACTTTTTTAAAAATGAAAATTTAGAGATTGCTAGTGGTTGTTATTATAAAAATAAAAACTGAATAACTGATTTTGCTATTTTTTTAAACTTTTATGTTAAAAAAGTATTCATGTGTCTTATTTATCTCTAAAGCGAAATTCTAGGTTGATTTCTATTCTATAGCTATTTTCTAGGGTATTACATGTCCAGCAACTACAACTCCATTTATCATCATCATTTGGAGTGAATTTTACTGCACACAACAAGGACTACATCAACTTTAAGGAGAGCTCTATAACAAGAAGAGACACGAAAGGAAAATTTGTAGCGCAACAATTCTTATTCATCTAAATTGAATTTTCAATTATCCTATTAATAGACTAAAAGATTACTTATATTGTAAGTTTTTCAAAAACTATCGAATAAGAGCTTGACAAGTGGCAAACCATGAGTGGAGAGGATCCTCTCCATTGGGTGAGTGCCATGTGGCATAGGTAGCTTGCAACCCAAGCTTCAAATAGTCTCTAATGAGAGGTGGACAGTTGGTAAAAAAAGCGAGAAGAAGAAGCTCCCATGTGACACCTACTTGGAGTGTTATCCGGTGCTTTCTTGGATGTTAGCACCAAGGCTAAGCATGTGATTTGATGAAGTCAATATTGTGAGCACCAAGGCTTAGCATGTGAAGCTGATGAAGACTGCCTCATGAAGAATCTGTTGGAACCAACCTGGACCAGAATTGTTCAAGACTTTGTGCCAACATGAAGATGGTTGGGTGATTAGGTCTTGGTCCTTAGTTGGGTTTGTGTGTTGGTGATTGGCTTAGTCCTTAATCACTAGTGGCACGGTTCATCACTTCTGAGGTGCTAAAAAAATTCATAAATATTTTTATTAAAATTGTTTTTAATAAAAATAACCCAAAATGTTTTTGCTGGAAAAAGGTTTTTCAATCGATTGAATTTCTAAAACAATCGATTGAATGTGACAGTAAATACAGTTATTGCTGTTACAACTGAAAACTTTGACTTGGTCAAACAAACGGACAAATTCAATCGATTGAATGGTTTGTTCAATTAATTGAATTGTGACAGCTAAGTTGCTTTTAAAACTGATTTGGGTATTTAAAGGAATGAGAATCATCACTTTCAGAATTTTCAAAACAAAAACTTTCATAAAGCATTCCTTGAGATTTTTTAAGAGAGATATTGCCCCTTTTGTGCGATCATCATTTTTGGCAAAGCTTTTCAAATCAAGAAACCTCCAAGAACGTGAATTTTTAAAGCATCATTGAAGTGAGGTTCTTGCTACTTTGGTTATGGACCAAAGCTAAGTCTTCTACACCTTATCTTCATTCTGTGTAATCTGTTTTGTGTAGAAGTACTCTGTAATCTTTTCTGATCCTGTTGATCTGTAATTTGTTTGCTGTTTTAAATTACTGGGTTTATAATTGAGTTGGTGCAGTGGGTTCTGCACTGGTCTCGCATCTGCTGAGGGGTTCAGTAGAGGGTGAATACTGCTGGGAGCAGTGTTGCTTGCGGACTGCAAGTGTTATGGTGCAGTGGGTTTCTGCACTGGTTACACACTAGCTAAGGGGTTCAGTGAGGTGTGGGTTTACTGCTGGGAGCAGTTTGTAACTTTTTGGGAGCAAGGGTTGTAAATTGATCCTGTGATCTGTTTTAGTGGAAATCTTTGCTAGTTTGCAAAGGACTGGACGTAGCCCTTGAGGAAGGGTGAACCAGGATAAAAATTCTGTGTTCTTGCTTTTCTCCCTACTCTTCTTGATTGCTTTTATTCACTGCTGTCATCTTTTAAAATTGACTAGATTAGAATCTGCTCATACTGTTGATCATACTCTGAACATCTGTTTACATAATCAACTGTGATTCTGGATTGTGTTTAAACATCTTAAATCTGGGTTAAAACATTTTTACACTGTAAACTGTTTTCTTGGTTTAACTGATTTCTGGGTTTATCTCTGATATCTCCCGCTGTGCACAATTGATTGTTTACCTGACAGTTCAAAATTACATAGTCAATCGATTGAATAAAAAAAATTTCATTCTCTACTTCAAGAACAAATCAGATTTGCGAAAAGTTTTTGAAAGTTCAATTCACCCCCTCTCTTGAACTCGGTCTAAACCTTATTTTACAATTGGCATTAGAGCTAGGATCTTGAATCCTAGTCAAGAATTCGATCCATGGCCAAGAACAAGTTACCTTTTGCTGAAGGTGCCTCTATTAATAGACCACCTATGTTTTCTGGGGTAAACTATCAATTCTAGAAAGTGAGAATGAAAATCTTCATTGAATCTATTGACCGTGGAATCTGGAATGCCATAGTAAATGGTCCATTCATTCCTATGCATGTTGTTGATGGTGTGTCTACTGCTAAGTGCTTTGATGAGTTAACTGATCTTGGGAACAAGAAAATGCAGTATGATTGTGTTGCTAAAAATATTATAACTTCTGCATTAAATCTGGATGAGTTCTTTAGAGTATCTCAATGCAGTTCAGCCAAAGAAATGTGGGACATTCTAGAAGTCACACATGAAGGAACCAC
>Ga0209700_104325_pt1 | contig 25802 bp, 19 predicted proteins | sample SiratroredBW_FD_187528 | JGI IMG/M metagenome (GOLD analysis project Ga0209700, IMG submission 187528) | Root nodule microbial communities of legume samples collected from California, USA - Siratro red BW (SPAdes) (version 2) | ecosystem: Host-associated > Plants > Roots > Nodule | place: USA...
AAAAAAAATATATATATATATATATATATATATATATATATATATATATATATATATATATATGAAATACTTGGAGTGTTTTAATCCTTTTATACATCTGCATATAATAAGTAGCCTTCTCGGCAGAAACATGCATAATTTTTCAATAAATGCAAGCAAAAAGTTGAATATAGCAACTCCAAATTGAAAGAAATAATCAAATTAGGGTTTTCAATTTAGTCTGATTATGACATATGAGTACATCATATTATATATAAGATAAAAAGATTAGAACCTGAAATAGAAGAAGAACTTTGATTCATCATTTTGTTATTTTTGTCTTTTCCTGATTAATGGTCTCTACAAAGAATGAGAGAGAGAAGAGTGTGTAGAAACTGTGGCCAGAAGCTTATACAGAGAACTATCTTCTTTATTCTTTAATAGGGTAGAATAAAGACTGACTCTGGGCAGTTGTAGGGACTCTTCTATATATTATTAATTAATAATGGGCTTAGCTCACCTATTATCAGCTGACTCAATAAATATTCACATAATATAAACAATATTATTTTATGTAACCAAATAAATAATAACAATCAAATAAATAATAATAATAATGGCTACATAATATTTTGACAAATAAGTTAATCTAGAGAAATTACTAATTTATGTATGTCCACAAAATAATTAATCCAACACAAATAGCCCAGACAATCCACTATAAAAAGAGTGAGATCACCCTTCAATCCCTTTTATCTTATAGATTTAGTATTGACTATGTACTTAAGGATCTAAATTTTAATGTAATACAATTTATACGCAGACTACATCCAACTTCTATTCAATGCTTCTTGTTCAATGAATTTCTTTTTCTTTATCAGTAATTCTTTCATGAATTTAGCATAAGTTGACATTTGCTCTAAAGCTTTGGTGAATGAAATATTGATTTGTAACCTTTTAAACATATCCATAAATTTTGTAAATTGTTTTTCTTGATGGAGCATGTGGATAAGGCGCATTCTTTATAGGACAATTCTCACTTGATTTTTACTCTTTTAAATTTTCACCCTTCACATTCTTTTCTTTATTGTTCTCCTCTTCTCCCCCACACTCATTTTTCTCTTTCTCATCTCTTTTATTTTCTCCCACTTCTTCTTCAACAACTAAATTATCACCAATTCGTCTCCTTTAACTTTTCCAGTTCTTGTTGTAATTGACTTGAAATGCTCTTTGGCATTGGTTTGTGTGTTGGCTGAAAATTGACTTCCTTGTTGATCTGCTAATTGTTTAGCCAATTGTCCCACTTGTGTCTCTAAATATCTGATTGAAGCTTTTGTATTTTTTTGATTAGACAAAGAAGCTTGCATGAATTTCTCCAATGTATCCTCTAATTTGTTTGTTTTCTCATGAATTGGAGGAAGTTTTGGTTGTTGCTAATAAGGAGCTTGCATGTTAGATGGGTCTGCATCTTGGTTTCATCCAAAACCTTGATTCTGAGTGTTTCTCCATCCTTGAGGCATATTATTATGATAATTACTTGAAAAGCCACCTTGCGTTCCTTGATTACCTATGTAATGAACCTCTTCTTCTGGCATATTATTTTGATAAGAACAATGTCCATTTGGATGATCACCCTCACAGAAATCACACTTCATAGATTGAGTTTGACATTGAGAAGATTGCACAACATGTAATTGTTGAGGCAATTTTGATATTTGTTTGGTTAATGCTTCAATGTGTTGTGTTAGAATTTTGTTATGAGTTAGAATTGCATCTGTAGTGTTGAGATCAAACACTCCCTTCCTTTGAACAGTTCGTCTATCATGTTGAACTTGATAGTCTGTTAATGCTAGAGCATCTTGCTTGCTCTACATCCACATCCATCATTGTTCCTTTTCCTGCTGCATCCAATATCATCTTTGTATCAGGCCTCAGACCATTGCAAAAAAATATTCAGCTGGACAATATCTTCAAATTCATGATTTGGGTATCTTCTTAGCATCACTTTGAATCATTTCCAAGCTTCACAAAATGCTTCATTTGGTCCTTGCCTAAATGTAGAAATATCAGACTTTGCTTTGATGTAACGATAGAGCGGAAAAAAAATCTATGTAGAGATTTTTCCTTCTTAAACTCATTTCGTGCCTTGGGTTAGTGGATTCTCTCTTAAGCCAACTAGTTTTTGCTCAAGCTAAAGGGATACTTATCCTAATAAAAAGTTTCTCGCTCAAGCGAGGCCTTCAGTAAAAAATATCCTCTCTGGATCATTCTTGCTTGAGTGAGCCTATTTCGTTTGAACGAGTGAGCCATCTTGACTAAGCGAGTTCTTGTCACTTGAGTAAGCGACCCATTGCACCGAAACTCTGATCTGGGTGATTCTAGCTCAAAGCGAACCACTCTCGCTTGAGCAAGTCTTCAACTTTTCACTTTTTTGTGATTCTTTTCTTCGTGCATCTTCCAATCTTTCATTTTTTTTATAACTTGAAATTTACATAAAAGTTAGGATTAAATGATTTTATTAATCTCAGAACTCAAAACATATATTTGAATCCAAAAACTCTCAAATTAGAGATAATTTATTTCAAACAACAATTAAAACTAAAATTACCCAAATTTTCTTATATACAATATACTCAAAATTAGCACTTATTATTGTCTTATCAATATTATTTTATAGTCAGTTAATTTCCAGCATAGAACATAGGTCAACACTAGCATTCATAATTTTATCTCCTTTTTATCAAATATTGTTTATCAATGTTTATTACCTAACATTCTAAGTCCCTAACCTATGGCAGTGATTGGACATATGCGCTAGTTAGAAAATAAGAAATTAGCACCTGGATATTTATGTGTGATCAAGGTCGATGCTTTTGAGTTGTGCAACAGATAAAATTTCTTGAGCATCTACTTTTGCATTTTAAAACATGATATTATTTCTATGAAACCAAACACTAATATCATTGTCAGACATGAAATTACTAAGTGAATGGATAGCTAACATCAATTGTCGCCTCTGAATAGGATCATTGTTGAGGCGACTCCCATTTTTATTTTCTTGATTTTCTGCCCTTTTGTGGCTTATTTCTTCTACTGTCAAGTTTCGCCTTCTTAGCGTGATCTCAGGGTTGATCAACTCCTTTCCTATGAGTTTCATATTGATGTTTTTAATTCCTTCTTCTTATTCATAATTATTCTCGCTTAAGTCCCCGCTTCCTTTTTTCCCTTTATCTTCTTTGTCTCCAGCTTTTCTATCCGCTTTTAGCACTCTCATCTTAGATTCTAATGACTCTCTGTTCATGATTTTGTTCCTTCAACAATCATGTTTTCTTTTTTGTGACATAGATTGCTCTTCCTTGTGTCACCTGATTGTTCTCATCGAAAGTATCAAAATTGATGAATGTTTTGATATGTGAGTCAAAATCTAAATAGATTGATGTTGTTAGGTTTAAATCATGTTTTTATTTAATCGTATTACATTGGCGCGATGTTGACGTATTTATTGTAAAATGTTTGCTAAAAACTCTATAAGGGGCGGAACCAATGTATATGTCTTTTTTGTTTGCACATATTAATCCTATACTTGATATTAAATATTAAAAAACCCTATAAAAAAATCCTTGTTTTAGTAGGGTACTAATAAGCAACATGCATACTCAAAGTTATGAATGATAAGTGAATGAAAATATTGGAGAATAGACATAGATTTAGTGGCGGGGTTATCAAAAGCAAGGGAATGTTCCATTGCACATATAATATAAGCTAGGGTGGTGCCGAAAAAAATAAAAATAGAAAAAGCTAGGGTAGTGGCAACCCCTACATTGATTATAAAAACAATAAATAATAAAGCATAACTTTATGGATGTGAGGATGGGGTATTTATGATTAATCAATTCAGGGGTGTGTGTATTCCACAAGAAAGCCACATGCCACTTTGAATATGAAGAATTAAATACTTAAAACGAGTGTGATCTCAATCCCAGTTCGTTCAAATCTAGAAAAACAAAATCTTAAATGGAGACATGCATTATGTTTTATTATTGTTAATTTTCCCGTAGTGGATTCTTGTGGATGTACTTTTCTCTCCAACTTGAAACTAATTACTCCCCCACAATCATGCATGCAAGGTCTTTTTGTAATGGAGTCACTAATGATCCTTATGCTCATGTCTTTCATATATGACATGGGTCTAACCTCTAATCTAATGTATCCTTTGTAACAATTGAAGAGAAAAATAAAATGATCTCGTTCTTAAACAAAACAAATGCAGGGAGATAGTATTCCAGAAGTTAAATAGTGAACACTCACCAAAAGCAGATAACTCCTCATTGAAATGGATATTATTCCAATATGTAAGGAAAAATTAGAAAAAAAAAATAAAAAATAGTGATAGCACACTAAAAGAAAGCTAAATATATATCGCTGAAGTCACTTTCAGGGAAATGTTTATTAAATTGCAGAAAGATAAACATAACAGCTGAGTTTTGGCTGTTTTTCCTTCAAGAAAGTGCTTAGCATGTAGCTTTCGTGCGGATTACACACTCCTCACTCCAATTTATTAATTACACACTTTACTTTAATGGCCACTATCCCGTGGAGTGCACACTCTCTAACAAATATAATACATACTCTTTAATCAGAATCTCATGCCAAATCTGAGTCTATGGAATGCTATATCAAACCAATTGTGTTTCTTCCTGTGGGATCTTTACATCAATAGCTTCAACTGTTTAAGTTACATATTGATTTCTCTAAACAAAAATTCCAAATTTAAATTTTCCTTGTATGGTGGAACAGTTATCAGCAACATGGATCCTCTCATGAAATTCAAACACGATATCTAACGTCATAAGAGACAAATATAGACTGAAAATATTAAATAGGTTTCATATTCACTTAACATTCACCTCACTCTACTCATTTAAAATTAAGGTGAGGGTTATCCTTTTTATTTATATAATAATAATAATAATAATAATAATAATAATAATAATAATAATAATAATAATTTTTATTATATTTATGAATGGTTTAATAAAGATTCAACCACAAATAACCTTATAGCTAATAAGTTTCCATAAAAACGAATTTTGCTTATGACATTAATTTATGACTAATAAACTTCACCATAAACATTAATTTTACTTAATATAATGTATATTATAATACGAATTCAATAATACTATATAACTTATGTTAGTGACATTGACACTGTAAAGAAAGTGTGGTAATAATTAATTATAATGACGGTGATAATAATTATAATTAAATTAATAATATTAATGATGACGACGATAAAATTTTAATAGTTATAATAAAACATAATTTGATATATATATATATATATTTAAAAATAATAATCATGATAATAACACTTGTGATCATGAAAATTTATGACAAAAGTTTCAGAAATAATGATTATTATAAAAACTGTCAGATGAGGTCAATAATGATAATATGTAAATATAAACTCATTATTGATACGATGATAGTAGACACTATACATATGAATAGCGATATGATAATAAAAAAAAGTGTGAAAGTGGTGATATAATTAACCATGATATCCACAATGTAAATAATTATAATAAAGATAAAGATGATACCGTTTATCGGCGAAGAATACAAGAAAAATGAATCATCTTATCATATTACTTTTCACCTTAACTTTCCATTGAAAATAAGAAAAACACTACACTGACATAATATGATAGACAATACAAGAGAATAAACAAAATAATATCATGTTGTGCATAACAATTTATTGCATCCAACTACAAAGGAGTCCTTAACGTACGTAGCTTATAACTTCGTCTACATTTTCTTACCTCTAATAGTAGGGTAAACTTAAATCACATTACTTAAAAAGAAGAAAATACAATAGGCGGATGACTTTAACCAATACATAATTACATAATTCACATGTGATGACCAATCGAATATATAATGATAATAATGAAAAGTCCCACATTGTCGACCAACTGAGTACTCTCCGATACATCTCTACAAGATCAATATATTATACTTATAAATAATCATCAAACACGTGACATCAATAGAATAACCACATGACAATCATCAACAGGGACACTCTGTACAGTAGTTTGTATAATATACTGATAAGTTAGACTTCCAACCTATTTACTTGAAGGCTCGTCTAAATCCTTTAAAAGGAAAGGTAATCCCAAGAAACAAAATACTGTTACTCTAATCCTATATACCTACATTATTCGGACCTTTAATGACTTGAGCGTCAGAGTGCATGCAGGACCCCCTCTCGGAATTGTGAGCATTGGGAGAACTTGAAGAACGGAAGACAAGACTTTACGAACCGGTATTGGCGACTGAATAACATCCGAAGATAGGAAATGAAGGGAGACAACCGAAGACATTGTTGTTGATAGAGTTAATCAATCTCTTATAAAAACAATATCTAATATAAACATAAAAAATAAGATTTAATTTTACCTAATTATAAATACAATAGTTTTAATCATCTTTATATTCACGACTATATAGTCAAATTAACACGTAAGTGGTCTAAATGCAATGATTTTTTGTAAATTTTATCCTTCAATCTCGTGAAAAAGATGTGCTTGGAAATCAATCAGTTCTTTTCCCAAGAGTGTCTATGAATACTTTATTGATATCACTGTGATTAAAAATGGATAAAAATTAATCACTTCATGCTTTCCGTAACTATCCCCTAGCATAAATAAATGTCTACTTAACTTCTATCTATTGGCTTGAGACATTATGCAGCAAAATCAAAAGAGCTGTGTTATTCGTACACACAAAATCTATGTAGAAACTCCATAGTCTTGTGTTGCAAGCTATCCAGATGAGAATATATGTCAGACGGGGCCACTAAGAAAAGCCATCAAATGCAGATGCTAGGAGTAGAAGATACATTCGTCTGTTACTATACGAGATTTTAAAGAAAAAAACAGGATCGAACACATTTACAATATGGAAGTTTGAACACATTTAAGCTAAATGCTCATCTATTCATATTGTCACCATCTAACTATTACATTAATCACCCATGTTATAATTTTCAAATTAATAAACCAAAACTAAACACATGATTGGAGCAAGGAAGACGAATAATGTATAAGGTGGAATATCTGAGACCTGGATCCACTTTTTGGTGGAGAACTTTGAACGCGAGCCATGTATATTTTTTAAGAAGTCACTAACTGCAGCTAGTGCTCTCCTAATCACCATCATAACGCCTTTACCAATATTTAGGTCCATTGACACCTAAAACTTTACGATTCCTCGCTATAAATATTCTTCATTGGAAGCGTGTGCTCTTCACAAGCTCTTAATATCTCATAATTCCATTATTTTCCTCCTTTTCTATTTCATTATTCCCCAGCTTCATGGCAAACCTTGGAGCTAGAATTAGTGATATTTCATCAAACCAAGTTGAGATCCCTATCCATTCTGATGGTGTGGAGCCAAAACCAAGTGAGGAGAGCAACATTGACTACTCACAAAGGGCTCAGTGGCTTCGAGCAGCAGTGTTGGGAGCCAATGATGGGTTGGTCTCTGTTGCCTCACTTATGATGGGTGTTGGAGCTGTTAAGAAAGACATCAGTGCCATGCTTATTGCTGGTTTTGCTGGATTAGTTGCTGGGGCATGTAGCATGGCAATTGGAGAGTTTGTCTCTGTATACACTCAGTATGACATAGAGATGACTCAGCTTAAAAGAGAGAGGGAAGCTAATAACAATAGAGGAGTGGATGGAGAACCTCAAAGGGAGAAGTTGCCAAACCCTTTTCAGGCTGCACTGGCATCAGCACTGGCATTTTCTGTTGGTGCTTTGGTGCCAATGCTAGCAGCTGTGTTTATAAGGAGTCACAAGATTAGGATGGGAGTTATTGCTGCTGCGGTTAGCCTGGCCTTATTGGTATTCGGAGGGGTAGGAGCAGTTCTTGGAAAAGCTCCTGTGACGAGGTCATGTCTCAGGGTTCTGATTGGAGGTTGGATAGCTATGGCTATAACGTTTGGCCTCACCAAATTGATTGGCTCTGCTGAACTTTGAAATTCATTGACATTATTAGTAAAGATTTCATTGGTTGTGTAATGAGTACTCATGTTAGCTTGTTTTCCATCCATACATGAATTTTAGAAATTTTCAAAGGACATGAATACAGCCAGAAAGAAATTAATATCAACTTTGTTAGTCTGTCTTCCTGAAGAATCAAATTGTCCTCAGTTGTATTATTTTGTTTTCTTTGACAGAATAATATTATAATATTTTTATTTACTTTTTTTCTTCAATGAAAAAATAGAGAGTATTTCTATTTTCATATCTTATATTCATTTTTGTTTGTTGTTGTTCATCTCTCTATTTCATAATATGGTATTAAAGCTTTTTAGAGCTCTAGTTGCTACATTTATTTATATCTAAACTTGTTGATCTCTCACAAGACTACTTACTATACTTGAATAGAGTTTGTTATCCTGTCACACAACATGAGAAACAAATTTTTGTGATAAGTCCAAAACAGTGATTATTATTAACATAAGAAATTATGGAAGATGAAATACTTCTAAAACTTGCAATCACTCCTTATTAGTAGAAGAAGCCAAGAATCTTTATTAGTTAAACACAAAATTCTTGGACAAAGGAAATTAAATCAAAATACAATATGATAACAAAATAGAAATAAAAAGAATTGAGATGATAATGAATGTCCAATCTTGGTGAACCACCTCCAAGTTCACACATAAAGAAGATTCAAAAAGAGAAAGACTCAAGAAAGAACTCAGAAAAAGAAAGGTGAATATAGAATGAAAGATAATAAAGAATTTCACTTAAGAGTATACCCTCAATAGAATGCTTGAAAGTCCTTTAATAACCTATTTCTTGAACACTTGTGCATAATTGTTATAAATGAATATGTTGCCACGTCATTCTAGTTTTTTCTCTACCTCAACCACCTTTTAACACATCAACTTGTTTTCCTTTGCTATATGTTACATCTTGATTAAGCTTCTGATCAATTAAGCTTCTGATCAATTGTCAACCTTCCCAACCAATATATATAGCAAATATCATTAGATTGTGATACATTAAAGTTCCTCATTAATCATGTAATACCCTACAAAATAGATATGGAATAAAAACTAACCTAGAATTTAGTTTTAGAGATAAATAAGATAACATCTAAATTTTTTAATAGAAAAATTGTTTAAGTAAATAAAAGTTAGTTATTTACCTTTTATTTTTATAACAACCACCAACTCTCTCTCTAAGAAGATATTTTCTTTTCTTTTTATAAAAACCACTAATTATCTCTAAGAAAATATTCTGTTTATAAAAGCTACCAACTCTCTCTTTTTAAAAAAATATACAGTTTTATTTTTATGAAAACCACAATCTCTCTAGAACAATTTCTCTTTAAAGTTTTCCACCTTGTTTCTAGATTTGTGATCTCATAGGTTATCATATTGACAATAAGAGGACACTCCTATATTCGTAGCGTCGAGTAGATCAAGAGTGTCCGATCAAATTTTTGAAAAAGAGTTAAGTTGTCTATGATTTTAAGGTTTTAAATATTTTTACTTTATAGAAATAAGAGAAGCTAGTTGTATATTTTTTTATAGATATTATAATTATTAGGTATTTTCAATTTACACTATTATAAGCTTTCTCAAAATCTAGTAGACACTTCTTGTTTTCATGTTTTACTTCATCAATGACTTCATTAATAACCACTACACTATCTAATAATCCTCTACCCTTTAAGAATTTTGATTGTTTGATATCTTTTTAATTTTGCAACACTTTTTTTAGCCTTCTAGCTAGGATTTTAGATATAATTTTGTACACACAATTAACTAAAAAGATTGGCCTATATTCATCCAACATTTGTGGGTTTTCTTCTTTAGGTATTAGTGTAATGAGCGAAGCATTTATACCTTTAGGCCATTTTCCACAAGTGGAAGTTTTTTATTACTCCCATAATTTCATCCTTCAATATTTCCCGTGCCTATTTTATGAAATTGAAATTAGATCCATTAGGTCTTGAGGTTTTTACTACCCTTACACTCCCAAACCACCTCTTTCACTTCTTTTTCACTTATAGTTCTAGTTAGTCCTGCGTTATTCTTATTCTTATAATTCACTGATCCTTTAGGATTGAGTGTATTCATCTTGACTTTAACTCTTGTTTTCTCAGTGAATTTATTGCTCAAATCCTTCATAATTTCCTCTTGACTCTCATCGATTCCTCGCACCATTCTCTTTCTATGTGTATACTTTTTTTTTATATATATATATATAATTTTCAACAACCATTTAATTACCTGATGGGAAAAAAATTTATGGTCATGCCCTTGACTCCAACTACTTTAACTCTTACTTTCTGCTCAAGTAAAGTTTTCTGATTAAAACTTATTTAAGTCTTGTAAAGATATTCCTTCTCTTGTCCCTGCCCTCCTGATCTAGATTACTTTCCTCATCAGTTTTATCTAACTGACTTATTCTTAGCATTATTGCTTCTTTGTTTTTATTCACATCTCGAAATGTTTCTTATTCTACACTTTAAGATCCCTTTTCAACCTTTTCCGTTTGTCATACTTATCCTGTCCTTGTTACCTGTAGTGACCTAACTTTCAATATGAGTTATTCAATTTCTCATTTTAGCCGAGAACATCATCTACCTCTTATAATTTGATCTATTTCTAATTTAATAAAAATGTTGCATGGATTTCCACATGACTACCTTACAATTCCACAGGAAAATTGTATATTTCATATTCGCCTATTATAACCTCAACATATAAAGTATTTGGCCACTCCTTGAGACCTTTTTTGACCTCAAGCTAGGATTGATATTTGTTTGACACACAAGTATTTCAATCATTACAAGAAATTAGCCATTTTGCTATCGAAAATTAAATACCAATTGATATTTATAGATTAATTATTAGTTACACACAAATGCTTACATAAGAATTTGAATTTTTATTATCTGTTGATATATCCGTATGAATAAGGTAATTTTTCATTTAACATTGGTAAAAATAATCAGAGAGAAACTTTACTATGATACAAATCTCCTTGCTAATGCTAAAACCATCGTTTTTCTTTATAATGTGTACACTCAATACTTTGGTGATATACAAATCCCGGTTTAATTTTGGGAAACACGTGCCCTCTTACAAGTTTTCTTAGTTTGAGCTTGGTCTATCTCCCACAAACTTTGGTAACTACTTTATTTTTTTTATATTATAGTATTATTATGAATACAACAAATTAAAAACAATGGCAGCTATATAATTATATACAAGCATTTCTTTTATTTAAAAAGAAAATTATAGAGATTGTAATTTTTTACTTGATGAAAATATTTCTCTAGGTTAGTATATTTTATTCTTATACTCAACATAGGTTAGTAGTAGCCCATTACTGATTAATAAAAGTAAATTATGAAACAAGTGGATTTGAGGATCCAAGTATTTATGATTTAATAAGTTAGGGGAGTGTGTATTCCACAAGAAAGCCACACGCCACATCATTGAATACCGAAACATAAGAATTAAAATTAAAACTATCATATTCTCATTGCATTTCATTCTGTTTAAGAAAATATCTTAAAGTGGAGATGTGCATTATTGCTTTTTTATTGTTAATTTTCCCATAGTGGGTTCGTCAGGTTGTACCTTTTTTCTGCTTTGAGGATATACTTAAATTCCCACTGAATTTCTCCAATTTTAAATTTTTAACGTGTTGAATTTCACTTTGTTAGGTATTCTTATATCAGATTCCTTTCTCTTTCCTTTCCCACAACCATATAGTTTCTAACAAGTTCTTTTTTATGGCCTCTTGCTGTTTGCAGTAGATCGATCTATAGGATTCCATAACATAGTTCCAAGCAACAAAACCCATTTAAGGCCAACTAGTAAATATGATTACCATAATACGAGAAGGATTTGTAATACCTGGTTGTTTAGTAGATGCTTTATCTTAAATTCATGGATTTTAGCACTCTTACATAATTTTAAATACTCCAAAAAATCATTTCAATGTTAAAATTTTAAATGACTATTTAACTTGATTCATACCAAACCAGTTAAATCATATTATTTGTTTAAAAAACTCATTTAAACACTGCGATGTCTTACTATTTAGGAGAAAGTTGTTGGTAATATTGATTAATTTTAAACAATTCAGGTAATAATATACTAAATAACAAAAAACAAAGAGGTTTATCATCGCAAATCAATGCTTTTGATTTTTAACTTCCCGTATTCATACACATATCTACTTTCTTTCACATGTAAAATTATCCTGAATGATGTTACACTTCAATTATATTCTTTTCTTGCTCCAAAATGAAACCAATTACTCCGCGACAATCATGCCTGGCATTTTCGAATGAAGTCTGTATTCCAATTAATGCTCATTACGTAAGTATTCATGTTGCAGAGTTTGTATGTCGTATATACTCAGTACAGATATACAGACTGAATAAGGATTCTATGGTGAGCACGTTTGTATTTTGCTCAAACAACTTAAGGAATGAACAACATTTTATCTGGTTAAAGTGATTAATATAGGTCTATCTGCTCTTTTCTAATGTATCTCTTGTAACAGTTGAAGTTGTAACAGTCGAAGAGAAAAGAAAAATCTATCTCATCTAAGATATGTATAAACTAAACAAATGTAGGGTTGTTGAAAGAAATGTATAATAATATTTAACAAGTTACTTTACGGAAAAATTTTCTTAAATTGCAGAAAGATAAATTTAATGCCAAGTTTTGGCTGTTTTTGCAGAAAGTGCGTAGCCTTATAGCTTTCGTGTGGATTACACACTACTGCAATTGAATATTCACACACTTTAATTGGCACTATATCCCGTGGAGTGCACACTCCATCAAATATAATATATATATATATGTACACCTCTTTCTATCTCAATTTTAACTCTTATGTAATGTTAAATCAAGCCAAGTGTTTCATTTTTTCTTAAATGGGATCTCTTCCTCTATCATTGTTCAAACTACTTAAAGTTTATAATTCTCCTAGTTTAATTTGTCACTTCTATATCTTTAAGCATGGAAATCTTTTATGCATTCACTATGTTCGAAAATAATTGTCATTTTAAGATTTTTAATTTATTTTAAGTTACTTTTCATTTAGAAAACTAAAATGGAATTTATTTTATTTTTCAATTTTAACCTTACTCTTACTTGTTTGATATCTTTACTCAAATGAATTCTTTTATATAAATCATAGCCACTTCAAAATTCCTAAACCTTAAACGCATATAGTATATCTAATATAAGCATAGAAAATAAGATTTAAATTTAATTATGTATGAATTCAATAATTTTAATCCTCTTAATATATAGAAGATTACAAAAATATCAAAATTAATTCCTTCATGCTTTCCCTAAATATGCCCCGAGCATGAAGGAATATTTGTCTATCTTCCATGTCTTATGCGTTTAGACATTGAATGCAGCAAAATCAAAAAGATAAGTCAGATGTGGCCATTACGAAACGTCATGAAATGGTTCGAAAACTTTCAATCATGAAGCTGGGAGAGACATTCTTCTGTGACTATGTGAGTTTTTAAGGCATAACCGTCACTGAGACTACACATATGTAAGCTAAACGTCCAATACTTTCAAAATAATAATGAACCCAAAACTAAAATTATTGAACCAAGTAAGATGAATACTATATTACAATGAGGTGTAATATCTGAGACTTGGATCCACTTTTTGATGGTGTATTTTTAACGCAAACCATTTATATGTTTTATCAAGTCACTAACTAGTAGCTAGTGCTGTTCTAATCACCATATCACGACTTCTTTATCAATATTTAGGTCATTATGCCTCAAAACTTAACTATCCCTCACTATAAATATTCATCCCTAGAAGCGTGTGTTCTCCACAAGCTCTTAATATCATATAATTCCCATCAATTTCCTACTTTTCTATTTCAAACTTCGTTTTACCTTTATCATCCCACATGGCCAACCTTAATGGAATTTCATCAAACCAAGTTGAGATCCCTATCCATGCAAATGGTGTGGAGTCAAAACCAAGTGAAGAGAGCAACATTGACTACTCACAAAGGGCTCAGTGGCTTCGAGCAGCAGTGTTGGGAGCCAATGATGGGTTAGTCTCTGTTGCTTCACTTATGATGGGTGTTGGAGCTGTTAAGAAAGACATCGGTGCCATGCTTGTTGCTGGTTTTGCTGGATTAGTTGCAGGGGCTTGTAGCATGGCAATTGGAGAGTTTGTGTCTGTATACACTCAGTATGACATAGAGGTGACTCAGCTTAAAAGGGAGAGGGAGGCTAATAACAATGGAGGAGTGGAAGGAGAACCTCAAAGGGAGAAGCTGCCAAACCCTTTTCAGGCTGCACTTGCATCAGCACTGGCATTTTCTGTTGGTGCTTTGGTTCCAATGCTAGCAGCTGGTTTTATAAGGAGTCACAAGATTAGAATAGGAGTTATTGGTGCTGCTGTTAGCTTGGCATTGCTGGTGTTTGGAGGGGTAGGAGCAGTGCTTGGAAAAACTCCAGTGATGAAATCTTGTTTCAGGGTGCTGATTGGAGGTTGGATTGCTATGGCCATAACATTTGGCCTCACCAAATTGATTGGCTCTGCTGATCTTTGAATGTTTTATTGTGCTGTGGTAGATGCTAATATTTACTAGATTGTGGCTGCTTTGATTAAGGGAACAAGAGTGTGCTGTCACACTACATAGCTCTCCCCAAGGATATTAGGGTTCATTCTGTTTTCTGTGATTCCGAGCTTTGTTTGACCTGTTAACCATGACTGTTTTTAGTAATCCTAGTAGGATGTGTGAATCGTGTGAAACTGTCATAGTGGAAAGAAATGTATAATATATTTGTGTATTAATATCTTAATTGTCCATACTCTATAATAATTTTCAAATTTATATATCAACTTTTTTTGTGGTTGCAAAATGCAGATTTGATTTAACTCTTGGTTAGTATAAATAAGCATCAGATTTGCTATATGAGAATAAACAAATAATACTCCCACCCTTTTTTTCATTTTTCTTTTTAGTTTTTTTATGCAAAAAATTAAGAAATGTAATATTTATTCTTTTTCTATATTTCCCTTTCTATTTATATTTTACAAGAATAAATATATAAGTGTAAATTAATTAAAGACTAAATAAAAAGTGTCATTATAATTGAGAAAAAATAATTGATTTTTTTTAAATTGAAAGCAACATATATATATACATACATATATATATATATATATATATATATATATATATATATATATATATATATATATATATATATATATATATATATATATATATATATATACATATATATATATGTATATATATATATATGTATATGTATGTATATACATATATACATATACATATATATATATATATACATATATATATATATATATATAAATATAAAATAAAGCTAACAATTAACAAAGAACTATTTTCATTGAATATCTTCTCTTCATGGGATATGTGTAGTAATTTGATATTTCTGTAGCACGACTTTGGAAGTAGGTCCATCTACATTTTCAGATGGGTGATGATAGACAAACACCCCATTTTCTAATCCAACACCAATGATATAATATTTTTATTTTAAAATATAAACTAATTTGGGAAGAATCAATTATAAATTTAAAAAATATTATTTTTTAATAGGTAGGAAACATGAAGGGTGTGCATGTAAAATTTTCCTCTTCAGAAATAGTCTCAATTGAAAAGTACATTTTTAGCTTCAGAATCCGAAGTTTATCTTTTTTATTGTTTTTCCTAAAAGTTTTTGTGTGTTTTTGTTGTGTAAGGATTTTGCATCTAAGGAGATGGAGATATTTGGAATTATTGGAATAAAATAATACCAACATTGTTTACTGGATAAATATTGTTATTGCATATATACAAGGAGGTGTAAGTGGATTTGGCTTGTTGTTAATTACTTAACAAAGCGTTTTTCTCATTTTGTTTTCTATCTTCATTTTGACCCAAGACATACAAACAATTGGAGCTTCAATAAAAATTATTTTATATTGTTAAAATGAACCCTCTGTGATCATAATTAAACTGTTATTATTATTTCAAAATGGATTCAAATTTTTCCATATTAATTTATTAAATTTCTTCTGGATGGCAATTGCGTTTTGTGGGTTTTAAACATATTTTGCGTGCTTATATGTAATGCAATCTTAAAATATTTTAAATTTTGTAATTTATAGAGGAAGAAACAGCTAAAAAAGGTTCTGGCATAATTTTTGAATAATTAAATATTAGTGGATATTTTTATTTATGATCAAATTTAATATCACAATCGTTTTCAAACAACAAATTTAACATGAAATTTTGCATTAGATGGAAATTCAATTATTCTATTAAAGAAATTTCAAGTTGTTTACATAGTAATTTAATTTAATTTTACATTTTTATCATCTGATATTACATGCATTCATATTCTAAATTATTCATTCTAATGCTATTTGGATTTTGTTTTTCTTTTTAATATGACTTTGTGCTTCTCATTTAAGTTATGAAAAAGGACAATCTTATTCTCTGCTATTTTCGATCCTTTTTATCAATAATTAAAAATTTAATTAAATGAAAAACAAAAGAAATCTTTCAACCTTTATAAAAAGAAGATGATTGTTCCCTGATATAAGCTCTACAAAAACCAGTTCATAACTAAAAACCATCCAAACCAGTCCATAACTAAATTTCTTTTGTAAGGCAACAAACTATTATTAACCATTACGGAAACTTTTATTTGTTATGTTGTAATAAGAAAATAAATATAATATGGAAAGATGTGTGAATGGCTGTTGTGTGGAAAATTTGGTATCATAAAAATAGAATTGTGTTTAAGAATAAGGTGGTAGATGACATAGAGATTTTTACACTAGCACAACTTAAAGCTTGGTCCTAGACAAAGTTTAGATGGCTGATGGAGAATTATTCTGTCTCAGATTGGCTTATTTGCCCTCAGATTTGTCTAGGTAGTATTACTTGATTTTGTATAATCGTTTGAGGTGTGTAATGTTGGGAGGAATGAGTCTGAAGGTAATTGATGGGGGGAATGGCAGGATTGGTGTTAGGTTGTGTGGCTTTGTTTGCAGGTTGGTCAATCCAAGATAGAGTTAAACGATATACAGTCTTAAAGTCCTAGAAAGAGGAACTTTGTTTTACTCTCAATCAACGAGATTCGCAGTTATCTGTTTGCAGTACAAGAGAATGTACTTGGGTCTAACTTTGTATTATCATACAGTTCACTTCCTTTTGTAGTTGATTTTGCTGTTGTGAAATTGGTTGTAGTGTGTTCCATTGTTTAAATAATATTACACTATGTTGACCCTAGTTTTTGTATGAGATTGTGTTTGTCATGGTTATTTTAAATTGTAATTTGTTCTAAAGCAAACCTGTGCTTTGTAATAAGGTTAGAACACTCTAAAATGCTTTTATTAATTTATTCTTCGCTATTAAAAAAAAAATTCAAGACACTTATGAATCAAAGTTCCTGCGTATCCTTATATAAACAAACAAAACACACAATCTAATATTCTTTTGGTGTATTGTGCATGCAACATTGGTGTATGCTTCTTGACAACTTTTTTATATCAGATAAGAACATGTAATCCATAAGAAAGAAGTTCAGGAAAATGGGTAGCTTCTATCAGAAAATTGATGAGTTTGGCTGCATAAGTTGAGTATTGAACTCCTCAGAGATGTACTTGGCAGCTTGACCTTTTTATCCTTATCTTCCAACAGTTGACATCACCTTATATATTAGAGAAACTGCACAAATTAGTTATATCGCTGAAAAAGGTTACCTTGAACTTTCCACTTAATCTATGTTGGCACACTTAATGTGATTCATCACATAATGATATAACTAGGTGAACTTCAATCCTAGGCATTCTTTGCTTCTAACTTCTTCCCCTGATGTTAATTCCTTTTTGCACACATCATCTTGACTGAGGTATAATCAAAGTAGGAAAAACTAACATTTTTATATTTTGCCTTTATTCATACTCAAATTTTAATTTGGATTATGTTAAACACGTCTACAACATCAAACTTCTGATTCTTAAAAACATTTTTGTTAGTCCAAATACTTGAAATTGTGGTCAACAATACCATTCTCCATACCTTATTATATTTTTTGCTTAAACCAACTAACCTGAAATCTTAGAAAATGATCTTTAGTTGTAGGTTGATGAAGAGATTGCACTCCTGGTCATTTATCACACATTTTTCAAGTTGTAGTTGCATCCTTATACGTGAAAAAAGATTATTGATATTGTTTTTTGTTTACCTTATATATAGGACACCTCCTATCATTCACATGAATTCCTTTTTTATTCAAGTTATCATATGCAGTCACATTATTATGTAGGCCTCTCTGTGTAGAAAATTGCGTAGTAGTATAAGGTTTTAATTTTTTAAACTTTTCATACACATTTGCATTGTTCTTGGTAAATTCTTTACTTCCCTTCCTATACACAGATCAACGTTTCCTCTCCTTTCCAAGCCCATTAATCATACTTTTTCCTTTCGCATATTACAACTTCCAATCTTCTACATAAACTCTTCTATCATTGGTTCGTCCTATTCAAACCAATTTCTTCACACCAAGATTCCACTCCCACCTGTTTTCATTCCAATATCCAACTTTATGTACTCTACAACCCTTTTGGTTTGGTTTGAAGTAGCAAATATATGTAGGTAAATTTCTTTTAAGTTATAATGTTCCCAAAATATAATTTTATCCCCATTACCAATTTTCCAGGTAACATTTTCATTAAATCAATTTCTATTATCCTGCACCCACAAATACTCTTAATATCCATCCACCATCTCGATTTGTTGCATATGTCTTTCCTGTTTTCTAAACTCATATACAATTCATATTTTGAAATTAGAATTTTCTTCCACAACCCCTTCTCTTTCATACTTAATCTCCACTTCCAGATTAAATCTTCTTAGATCTATGACTCCTAACCATCCCTCCTCTTTTATCTTGCATATGGTTTCCCACTTTCCCCAAGTCATCTTCTTTTCCTCCTACTCTCATCCCAAAAGATTTGTCTTTAATTTTTAATGATGTCTTTGCCAAACTATTTATGGTAGTTTAAAGATTGATAGCAAAAAGAAGGACATTACTGAAAGCACTGATTTTATGATGGTGATCTTTCTAGCAAGAGAGATATATTTACCTTCCACTTAGACAATCTCTTTTTTTTTTTTTTTAATTTTGACATCATATTTTGGGAGAAGACCTTTCTCCAATGATTCCCTCTTATGGGTATTCCTATGTATGTTAACGGGAGATTCATGACTATGCAATTTAAGATTATTGAGTACTGTTAAGACTTTTATTCGGCAAGTGTACCGGGTCACAAGTAATATAGATTTATAAAGCAAGGATGTCGATTCCACAAAGAACAGTTTTGTTTTAGAACTTAGCGTCACTACTCACTAAGTAATTACAGGTTTTCAGATGATTTGAGTCAAGAAACGTAAAAGAACAATTAAAAATAAGTAACAATTATAAAAATGGAGTTTGCAAGGTTTAGAAGGACTTTGGGATTGAACTTCATCTCTTTCCCTCATTCATATTTTGGACTTGATAATGAAATACAACATTAATAACTACTCACAATTGATGCACATGTAAAAATCATTCACACCGATTCCTCTGATATGAAATTCATAAGGAAATTTCCTAAACACTGATTCCTCAGCTATTTAGTAAATTACCCAGCGTTAAGAACGGATGTTATACGCAATCGATATATTGAAACCTATTCCTAGTATTCCGATATATCGACTATTTTCATCTAGGTCGGAAACTCAAAAGTACTTTCTAGTTAAGTTTAAGAATCAAAATCGAGACTCTATTGATCAGATAAAACCAAGCATTAAGCACAAGATGAAAATAGCAATGGAGTAGAAACTGAATATTAGATTTAAAATCACCAAAATACAAATGAGTTCAAGAAGTTACATTCAATCCCAAAGTTGCGGAATTTAGCTACTCATAGTAGCCATTACACTTCAAAGAAGAAAGATTGCCAAAAGAAGAGCCGGAATCCTCAGTAGTTCTTGTTCTTTTCCGCTCTCCAGTTCCTCCCAATCCAGATTCCCTTTCTAAAACCCTAAAAATTAATTTTAACGCGTTCTTTCGGATTTTGGATAAGTGACTTTTCGCTCGGGCGAAAACACCTCGCTTGGGCGCAAATTTGATGTGCTCTCTGGACTGATCTCGCCTAGGCGAAACCATCCTCGCTTGGGCGAGATTTTGATGTGCTCACTGGACTGATCTCGACCAAGCGAAACCATCCTCGCTCGGGCGAGATTGCCTCGCTCCAATGTCGCCTGGGCGAATCTTCAGCTTGAATAACTCTTCTTTTCAAATCTTTTCTATTTCTTCTTCTCGTGCAACTTCAAAGCTCTAGTTTCCTTCATTCTTATCACCTGAAATTCACAATAATTAAGATCAAATATCTTCTCTTGACTCATGACTCAAATTAACAAAGTAAATCCAAAAACTTTCAATTCAGGGGTGATTATTATCATAACGATCTCTTAAGCCCACAAAAACTCCAATTTATAATGTATAAAAAACACTAAAAAATGGTACTTATCAACTCCCCAAACTAGAATCTTGCTTGTCCTCAAGCAAAGTAATTGGACTCACAAAATATTTTCCAAAACAAAAACAGTGATTGCTCAAAAATCAGACCCATGGTTCAATCATCAGGCAACATTCCTTTTCAAAACAAGAATTTAAGAGAGATCAAATATTCTAAGTCAAATCAAAGTAGGAACAAGACACAATCAATCTCCAGGAGAATTAACTCAAACAAAGACATGATAATGTAATTGAGGAATTTCTCTCTTAATATCTCACAGGGTAGTGTCTCTCTCAACTTCCCTTGATTCTGCACAAATCAAAGTTGCCTTTCATTTTAAGTCAAATCACAAACACAGAATAACATGGATCTTAAGGTCTTTTAATGGTTGTAATGAGGCTGTGCTATCAAGAACATTGGTTTTTTAGATAACAAAGTGCATACTTTAAACAAGGAGAACATATCTACAATTGAAACAAATTTTCCCAAGAAAAGATTAATCTACCAACTCTTGATTTCATCCAACCAATTTTTTTTTGTGAGTAATTCACTCTTTTGTTTATTTTTTTGTTTTTTTGTTTTTTTTTGTTTTTTTTTTAGTAGAACAAAAGAGTGAATTCTCTAACCCATTCCTTTACATAGCCAGCATCTCAAAGCTAAATCAACCTTTCCCATTATAAAAATTTGCACCTATGTTTTCCTTCCTCAAGCATGCTATAAAGGTGGAAGATCAAATATCAATTGAAGGTTATGGTGTAACAGAGAAAATTTCAGCTCAAAAGGTTATCAAAAGAATTGGTTATCAACTATACTGGGTTGGCTTTTTGGCTCTGGGTTGAAATATTTAAATTCAAAAAAATATGCCTTAATCATCCCCAAAGTTCTCATATGTGAAGTAAAATAACACAAAAAATCAGACAACAACAACTTGATACATTACTCAGTGGAACTCTCAGCTTTTAACTGTTTCAGGGTTCACAACTCACTTGGCTAATTTGTTTTCATTCCTCAATTTTTATCAAGCCTTGTTTTAGTCATAACCCTGTTCAATTTTCATGCATCAATCACCCACTCAACTTAATTCAAGAATTCTAATCTCCTAAAAATTTTCTAATAATAAGCTGATCTGACTTAGAACAATCATGAGTTTAATTTCTATCCAACCACATACTTATCTAACTATCACATATTACATAGTCCTAACACATTACAATATTCAGATTACATAACCAGAATTATATAAAGATAGAAATCAGTCTCCCCTCATAATCCGATCAAGATCTGTATCAAAGTCTGCATCCTGATCCTCTGGTGCAGCTGTAGAAGTGCTTGCTCCACCTCTCCCTGAAAAATGAGGCCTGTCCCCAGGCCATGCAGCATACTAAGTAAATTCATCAGAAGTCATCCACGGATTTTGTTGGCCTTCAGGAATGCCATTATACAACCCCTGATGAATATAAGTATTTGTCCTATAAACTGAGCTGATCTGTGAAGTCATATGATAAAAATACATCCTATTTGCTCTCTGCTCCTGTTCAAAATATGCTCTATCTGTTCTTCGGTCCAGCTGCATCTGTTCCATAGAAGCTATGATGACTGACAGCTGGTCATATATCATGGCATTAGTGGGCTGAGCAGCTGAAGATTCTCCATGCTGAAACTGCTACTCTTCCACATGAGGAGGAGATGGTGGTTGTTGAGCCTCCTGAGGATTTTCTTCAGAATTCACACAAAATTGCAGGATGTACCTTGCATCAATGGTAGGTCTAATCTTCAATGTGGGGTTGACTTCAACACCATGTGATGCACATAAGGCTGTAATCAATGCAGGGAAGCCTAGAGATCCTTTGGCTCTTTCATTTCTGGGATTGATCTCTAGGTTAGCAAATTTGTGTATCTCATCAGATATAATCCTGGCCACGTTTACCGAGTAGTCCTCTCTCAAGATTGAATATACCAGATAACACCTAGGCATATTCATGTCTGATACATGCCCTATGGGTACTATATTTGCCAGAATATATGACATTCACATATGAACAATGGTCTTCATATCCTTTCTCTTTATCCTAAGGGGTTTTCCTGTAGGTCTTACTTCATATCTCTGACCCCTCAGGCATAAAGCTCTTGAGCCTACAGTATCATCAAAACCATCGTACCTCCCCCTCAACCTTTGATACATGCATAGATCATCATCACGAAATTAGAGAGGATTACCAAGAAGGTTGTTAATGGACTGAGGGTCAAATGGCACCCTTATTCCTCTGACTCTGGATCTTCTTTCCTCTGCAGGTTGTCTCTCCCCCCAAACATTGGCATAAAATTCATAAACAATTTCTGGATCAAATTTGGGAGGTGGACTAGCCAGAGTTATCCAATTCCTCCTCATGAGGCCCTGTAGAAATTCATCATATTCTCCTTCATTCAATTTTACCTGTCTCTCAGGAATAAATGACCAGCTCTTGATATTGTCATATCTTTCCTTTTTTTCTGCATCTATGAAGGCTTGCCCTAAGGACTGATCCCCAGATGGGTTTGTCCTTACTCTTTTGCCCTTAGAAGGGCGATCAGATGTACCTCTTGAGGTTCTTGTTGCTGTGGACTTAGTTCTCCCCATCTGCAAAATACACACAAACTTTCCAAGCACTATCAATTATAGCAAATATATACCTTGTTATATTATTCAATCATTCATAAGGCATACATTATATCAAACACTTGGCATGTAGAATTTCAAATTATACAAATAGAGTGAACATAATCATTCCAAATGACATATCAATAAAAAATCAGTTCCATAACCCTAGAATCAATTGCATTCCTATCAAACATCTTAACAATCATCCTATTTTCAGATCAATCACAACATCCCTTTTGAAAAGAGAACTAGGGTTTTAACCATCCAAATCAAGCATAGAAAAAAATTCAATCGGTAGAAACTAAAGATGGAGACCAATAACCACTTACCTCAAGAATTTAGCACAAATAAACGGAAGAAATTGAAGATTGAAGAGAGATTGAGCAAGGAAGGCGCCGAAAATTAAGAAACCCTAAGTGAGTGACCTCCTCGCTTTGGGTTTCTGTTTAAAAACCCATTCACGAAATTCTCGCCCGGGCGAGAAATTTTCGCTCGAGCGAGGCCGACATGGCACTTTGCTTAAGTGAATTCTCGCTCAGGCGAGATATTATCGCCCGAGCGAGACAGGTCCAGAGAGCACCCTTATTTTTCGCTCAGGCGAGAGAGGGTCGCCCGGGCGAGACCACTCCAGTGGGCACCTTCTATTTTCGCTCTGGGCGACTCCTTTCTTGCCCAGGCAAGAGTTGCAGTACACAAATCCCTTTTTTTTTTTTTTTACTTCTACTAGTGATTCATGGTGCATGCTAGTTAAAACTAAAACAAAACAAAATATGCACAAACTAAAATGAAAACTCACAAACACTGGGTTGCCTCCCAGGAAGCGCTCGTTTAACGTCATATAGCTTGACGCCTGATGATCAATAATCCTTCAGTTGAATCACAGTGACAAGCTTATCAAACTCACCACCAAAGTAATGTTTCAGTCTTTGACCATTTACAGTCCAACTCCTTTGAGTTTGAGGGTCTTCGAATTCCACTGCACCATAAGGTAGAACTTCCAATTTAGTAGCTTTAGCGCCCAGTAAGCCTTGTGTTCCAGCTCTATAGAGAGGTGACATGCTTTCCCATAAATCAATTGAAAAGGAGAAAGAGCTGTAGGAGTCTTAAAAGCAGTTCTATAAGCCCACAGAGCCTCATCGAGCTTAAGTGACCAATCTTTCCTAGATGAAGCCACAGTCTTCTCCAAAATCTTTTTAATTTGTCTGTTTGATACCTCAGCCTGACCATTTGTTTGAGGATGATATGCTGTTGCCACCTTATGTCTGACACTGTAATGTTCTAGCACCTTTTGGAGCTGGGCATTGCAAAAGTGAGAACCGCCATCACTAATGAGGACCCTCGGCGTACCAAACCTACAGAAAATATTCTTCTTGAGAAATTTGATGACAGTTTTGGCATCAGCCTTCTGAGCAGGGATGACTTCCACCCATTTAGAGACATATTTCACTGCTAGTAGGATATACTCATTTGAGAACGAAGATGGTAGTGGTCCTATGAAGTCAATCCCCCAACAATCAAAGACTTCTACCTCCTGGATGTTGTTCAAAGGCATTTCATGCCTTTTGGATATGCTCCTAGTTCTCTGACAATTATCACACCTCTTGACATACTCATTTGCATCCTTGAAGAGGGAGGGCCAAAAGAATCCAGCTTACAGGACTTTAGTAGCTGTTCTTTCTCCATTGAAATGACCGCCATATGGTGAGTTATGGCAGTGCCAAAGAATTTTGTTGGCTTCCTCTTGGGTGACACATCGTCTCAATAGATTATCAGCTCCTATCTTGAATAAGTGAGGATCATCCCAGACATATTGATTGGCCTCCTTGAAGAGCTTTTTACTTTGACACCACTCATAGTCTTTTGGGACAACTCCAGCAGCCTTGAAATTTGCCATGTCTGCAAACCATGACCTTTTTTGTACAGCCAGGAGCTTCTCATTAGGGAACTTAGCCAGCACCTCTAGCTCAAGAGTTGCTACTTCCTCATTAGCAAGTCGTGACAAGTGATCAGCCACATTGTTCTCACAACCCTTTTTATCCTTGATCTCCAGATCAAATTCCTACAACAATAAAATCCATTTGATAAGTCTTGGTTTGGAATCTGATTTATTCAACAAGTACTTAATAGCAGCATGATCAGTAAAAACAACAACTTTAGAACCTATCAAATAGGATCTAAACTTTTCTAGTGCATATACTATGGCAAGCAACTCCTTTTCAGTGGTAGTGTAGTTACTTTGAGCATCATTTAAAATTTTACTTGCATAGTGTATTACACAGAAAACTTTTTCCTTTCTCTGTCCTAGTACTGCTCCTACAGCATAGTCACTCGCATCACACATAAGTTCAAAATTAAAATTCCAATTAGGAGCAGTGATGATAGGTGCAGAAATAAGTTTTTCCTTCAAATAATTAAAAGCAATCATGCAATCATTATCAAAATGGAAAGAAGTGTCCTTATTCAGTAAGTTGCAAAGAGGCTTGGCGATCTTTGAGAAATCCTTGATGAATCTTCTATAGAAACCGGCAT
>Ga0209700_104326_pt1 | contig 25800 bp, 20 predicted proteins | sample SiratroredBW_FD_187528 | JGI IMG/M metagenome (GOLD analysis project Ga0209700, IMG submission 187528) | Root nodule microbial communities of legume samples collected from California, USA - Siratro red BW (SPAdes) (version 2) | ecosystem: Host-associated > Plants > Roots > Nodule | place: USA...
TATATACACACATTCATATATATATATATATATATATATATATATATATATATATATATATATATATATATATAAGTATCATACAGTATTTATGTGCTATGAAAACAATACAAATACAGAAAACATGTGTATCAAACCTGTGAAAAGTTATCAACATTCACACGTCGCAGATTCCTAAGATTGAATGACAGACTTGTTGGAGCTAGAAAACAAACAGTAAAGTGGGGAACCTACGTTAATGTTAGGTCATGATCATTAACAAGGAAGACTCGTGTGAATTGATGGTTCTTATTGTTGGTACATTTTTTTTCTTTTTTTGATCAAAAACTGGATTGGAATAATTGGTAGAGAAATTTTAGCCGAGTGTAGATTGATTCGGAGACAAACCTGAAGGCAATTTGACGCACGAACCACCAATATCATCATTTCAAGAAATAATTCTCCTAAAGCTGAAGATATTCTAGGGAATGTTTGTGGTACATTCTGTCATGTTTGTGGTGAAAACGTTGTTGGATGGAACTGATTCAATCAGCGTATGTTTTAGTACAATGTAGGACATCACCAGACTCAATCATATAGGTGGTAGTTAATCTTAGAATACATATTCCATTTCATTTTGATCCTAATATTTGATTTGGTGGGTGTCAAGTTGTGAGGCTCTTGATTTGATCACTTGTGGGGTTGTGTCATTTAATATTAATTAATTCTTAAATAGATACTTAAAGCGTTAACTACGATATTCATGGTTTAGGGTTAGGATTACTGAGGTATCTAATCTCATTTACTTTTCTTCTCTCAGTGTTAGTGTAGACCTATTGGAATGTTCTCGTCGTCATTGGTGTTCTTTCCAATCTTACCCTTTGCTCTAGCTTTACCCTTCCCTATTTAAGGTTAAGCCTCGAGATTTGATGATGAACATAAAAAGCCAACCATAGACGCATTATGTCCAATAATTTCAAATAACACTTTGCTTCCTCTATCTTATTGGAATTATCGTTATTGCTCCTTTTTTGGGAAAAGAAACTCATGGCCTATAGGCCCCCTTTCACGTGACATTATTCTGTCATGATTTTCATCCATTATGGAAAATTTCCAAAGTAATTGCCTCTTCTTCCTGGGATGTTGAGAATTTGAACTTTTTATAGACAATAAAAAATATATATAAATATAAAGTAATTAAACTATTTTAATATGAAGAATAGAAAAAATAAGAAAAAAAACATGTTTAACTTTAAAAATAATTGTTCATAAAGTCACCTCTTTAAACTAGAATACTCCTTTTAAGTAAAGGTTTTATTGTCAAACCCAAAAGAAACTTTAAAAAAGGAGTAAGACTCTCTTAAGAGCTAAAATAAAATATATGTACTACAATAAATACAAAGACGGTGGTCTTGAAATCTATGCGATTAGTATCAGAATTTTATTATTAGTGTATATGAATATAAATTAGAGGTTAATGACAATAGACAGCTGAATTTGTATTGTTGGGTAGAAATATGTTATGTTTTATGTTCACAGAAATAAAGATAAAATTTTGGTCTCTTTACAAAAGATTTGACTACCAAACAATAAAATTTATATATATATATATATATATATATATATATATATATAATTAATGATACTGTTTTTAATGTATAATATCCACAAAATGTTTTTATTTATAATATTTTTTATTGTTAATAAAAAAATATTTATTAAAAAAGAGTTCCCTACATTAGAATATACAAATATAAAAGACAATATTTTGTTTAGTAGTCATGACCTACAAAATAAGTAAATTCCTAAAACTCTTTACTACACTACAGTCAAATTCTAAATTAAAGTTGTTTCACAATTTACATTCTTCTAATATGTTGATGACTCTTCAACCTCCTTAAAGTAAGGGAAAGACAGATAACTAACCTACTTCTTATTATTCTAACTTTCATTATTTTTAACAATTAAATTTATATATAATTTTGGAAATATCAGTGCTTGTTAATCTTTGTCTAACTATTTATCTTTTTTAGATATTATTTTATCCCCTGATCTACTTTCTACCTTATATTTTTTTCAATCATTCATTCTCATTTAACCTACTTCCTTTTACTAAATTAATTTGTTTGTTTTCTTCCCCCTAACATCCATGTTTGTTATTTCATTATATTTAGACTTTAATATCTGTTTTCATAGTCCCTTCATATTTTCTGACAATTTTTGTTTTCATTTAATTAGTAATGTCATGTTGAATAATTTCAAATTTTTATTTCTAATGTTCCCATCTTTCTCTTTACACACTTTTTTTCGATTTGACCCATACAATTTTTTTATTCTCCTTATACCACTCTCATAGAAAGATAATTTGGATTTTCCTAATTTCTCTCTCAACCCTTGCTAGATTTAGAATAATTAGATTGATGTTTTTTAGCAGTGTTATCGATATCAGATAACGAAAAATATCAAAAAATCCAAACATCATTTATCAAATTATAATAGAAACTATAATAGGTTATAGCGAAAACATTGCAATTAAAAGGTACACTATATACATATAAATATATTTTATACAGAAATATAATGATAATGGATAGATAATGGAAGAGACAATCGTAAGTGATAATAATATCATGTATAGATATTCAAATATCAATAATATCAAATCAAAAACCACAAATTTCAAATTTAAAATAACAACAAAACATATATAAATGTATTAAATTTCTAATTTTTCCAATATTTTTCAATTTCAATCGTAATTATCTTCCATATTATTTAATAGGGTATATTTCTTCTCATCTTCTCTTTCAGAGAAACTTTGGTCAAATTTAAGTAATTTTTCAAACTTAGAATTAGAGTTATAATGCAATTCATTCTCAATTTCAATTTGAATCTTCTCTTTACCCCTCTTTATTGGATTGAAATTATACTTGACCAGTTTTTATAATTATGAAAAAATTCAATAACAATATCACTACTTGATGGTTATTTCTTTTTATTGATTGATTGTCTTTTAGTGTAAGTTATTGGTTATCCACTATCTCAAGGTTCATTATCTTTATCATTTACTTGTGTACTTAACTATTCTTTACATTTATCAATGTCACTAAGTATAATAGGCCTATTTCATTCTAAATATTATATCCCTAAAAGTTATTCTTTATATGATTTTATACTCTAAATTCCTGTTTCTTTGATGAATTTATATTATGAATATAAGTAAAATGTGAATTAATTTCTCTTTACGTTTTAAAAAAAAGATAATGATGAATTATATAATCTTACAAAGCCATCTTTGGTGAGTGCCCCTCTAACATAATTCTTTCACAGTATCATCTATTTTTGGGATCCCCGATCACGATATACCCCATCTGTTAAGTATATTCCCGTTTAACTTTTTCATCACTTTCTTTATTCATTCATTGTAAGTATGACTTTCTTAATTGATTATCTACGCGTGAATTCAAAAATCTATATTTAATGATTATTTCATCTTTATCTGAAAAAAGAAAATCTATTATCTCATTTAATATTCTCCATAAAGATATCAAATCGATCAAAAATATCTTCCTAATTAACACAGTCATCTCTATATTGATTATGGTGATCGTTATTCTTCCACAGCTATCACTGCTGTCTTTGCTATTAAACAGGCCATTTCGCCATCCACAAATGTTTATGTCACTCTCATATCTTTTTACGCCACCATTTCTTTCACATCTTTTCTAGCTTTGATAGCAATGTCATGGAAATTGTTTTGGAGTGCACTAAGCAATGTTATTTGACGAATATTTTACATATTGTTCGCGTTACACGAAAAAAATATTTATATCTCTTCCTAAAACTAGTGCTACTTAACACCATTTTTGTCCACAAAAAATACTTGATATATTCCACAGTTTGAAGTTTTCATTGCATATTCAGACCAACAAATAAGCTACCTTCGGAGAAAGATTTCCAAAATTTGAATTAATATAACTGAAACAGTGACAAATATGTGGAATTTTAACCAATCAAGAAATTAGTTTTTGTACGAATTGTTCTAAGATCAGAAAGATAAGAGAAAAATGATAAGAAAACGCATTGAACCAAAACAAATGAACGTGAAACAATAACACACTAAGATAAACAAAAGATTTTCTTTTTTAGTTTTTCACCCACCCTCTCGAGAGAATAAATCTGTCATCAAACTTACTCTTGATTTTCTTTCTTACTCTCTAATTTATTTTATCAGCAAAGAATAAAATAAATAAAACAGAACACTTAAAAAATACCTCAATTTTTGTATAAAACTGTACAGTTTCCTTTTATTAACACATTTTACAAGACTGAAGAGTCTCTCTTACTCTCTATAAATAAACCTAGTGTTTACACATATTTCTTCAATTTAAATACAAATGTTTCTGCCTGGCATCATTTTTCAAGTACTGTGATGAGTCCTAAATACCATATATACAAAGCTAAGTCACTTAGACTTACATATAAAGTGAAGAAAAATCGTAAAAAATAAACGATCCACATGAAATTAATGAGAAAGACTATTCCCATTAGACTAATCTGCTAGATTATCTCGTCAAATGAAATGATAGCTCAACACATTTTTCAAAAATTTCCCAAAAATACGCAAATAAGTTGAACCAATCAAAGAACTTAATGACAGCGCAGGTAAATAAAAACGACAGAAGAGAAAGACAAAGCGTTTTTGCTTTTTGTTTTGGAGGAAGTGGAGAATAATGAACAAATTGCATGATTTAATTTTTGTTTTTGCAGTACTTTATAATAGAACCAAAAACTCTTTGAACTGATAGATAGGGAAAGAAGAGAGAGAAAGGGTTTCCCGTGAGAAAAACTTGGAGGCATCCAAAGAAGACACCTAACGCTATAACATGTTTTTGACACTTCTTGGTAGGTGCTAAGCTACTTCCTACTGCCATAACCCATCGAGATTCCTTTTCCTTGCCAGCTTCTACCATAACCCCACAACTATGCTTGTTGCCAATGCACCACCACCACCACCACCACCACCTCCACTCTTTTAACTTCACCAGTTTTACACGTTCCCATGCAGAAGAATGTTTCACTTCACTGTTTTCCCTTGTCCTACATATGACCCCACATGCTTCTTCTTTCATCACTGTGTATCATGAATCGGTGGCTCGTTTTACACAGGACAAACGTACACCAGCTTGCACATGTTGTCTCTTTCTCTGTTATCCACTTTGACTGCTTTAGAATGTGGCAAATCAAACTCCCTTCCTCCTACATCATTAACTTTTCATCATACTATACTGTACTTTTTACTCATATAGATTAAGTTTTTATTCAAGAAGTAAATGGTAACTATGGATAGTTTAGGGTTTGATTAGATAAATTTTCTACCAAAAGAAAAGAATAAAATAAATTTATTTATAAGCTAAAACAAACTTATACATAAATTGCAAAACTTTTCTCAATTAATCATGTTCTTTTTACTTATTTTTAACTTTTAACTTATTTTTAAATTTTAACTTATGGAAACATTTATTTATTTATTTTTCTTATTTTTTTAGAATTACTATAAAAAAATATCCAAAAAAACCCTAATAAAATTGGTAAATAGAAGTTACTCAGTTAAGAGATATTCTTACCGTGTACAAGAGCACTAGCAGGTACATGATTGATAGATAATCAATTTCTTTAGTTTTTGTAGTTATTTAGTTCTCACAGAAGAAATGCTAAAAAAAGTTAGCCCCTGAAATGAATTTTCGTAACTAAAAAGATTAATTTATAATTTTTGAGTGCAAATACACTGAATCCTATAAAAAATATGATTAAATTTCATTAGTTATTCTTCTTTATTAACAAGAAAATCATACAATCGATGCTCTACACTACAATAAGATCGAAACTCTAGTGCATTTTTTCCCGCTAGTAAAGTTAGCATTCAATATAGTTAATGAGTTAGAATAATAGTTCAAGGCATGGTAAAAAGATGGTTTGTGTGTTGTATGGTCAATATTAGTCATTCAATTCTTTGTTAATTAACTTTTTTTTTCCATTTTTATATTACAGAAATCCCAATAATTTATTATATGTACTGTCCCCGTAAAACATACCGTGTGACAGTAGGTCTTTGTTAGCTTGAGAGAAGAACAAAATTGGATCAGTGACAATGAATATCTCACGAGGAAAAAAACAAGACCCTTGATCGAAGTTAAACATTTCATGCATTTTGTAATTCCAAAACTGCATCACATGTGATCAACAAGATTCTGTATCATCATCCTCCTTATAAACCATCAAATATGCTTGGATTTCTTTGCTTATAGTTCTCTTGTGAGAGAGAGAGTGTTTGTGCTAAAGAGAGAGAATGGTTTCAAGGATTCACAAGAGAACAGCCATGTACAGGAACCTACAGCTGCTTCGTTCAATCAGATACTCTCACTCGGTGATTACTCTGCAATATCTCTTTCTTCCCTCTTTGCATGCTCATATTTTCCCCTCATTCAGTTTCTCCACAAACCTTTTCATGCAGAATCCACTTTAAAAAGGGGCAATACCTCACTTGGTTTCCATCAGAATCATCACTTTCATTCTCTTTCTCTCAATATATTTCATCTCATTAATCAAAGCTTTCTAGGGAGACTTCTCACTCAATATTTCTATCATTCATGTACTCACTTTGATATTTGTTTCACCTGTGTGTGTATTTAATAGCAGTTGGATATACAAATTCTTCTAATCTCATCTCTTGCTCATACTTTTTGCCTCCAAATAGAATTTTGTTCATCACTTTCAGATTGACTGAACGTTTTCGTGTTTGTGCAGCCACCTAAAGCCTCAGTGTTATTGGATTTGGCAAATTGCATCCAAGGTTTAAAGCAAAAGCTGCAAGAATTGAACCAACTAAAAGTTGCAACGGCACGAAAAATCGCTGACTATGATCCAATGCCTAAGGTACGAGAATCTCATCCTAATGCTTCAGAAAAGACGGGGAAACAATTTTATTACAGTTGGTAAAATCATTAAGAATGTTAAAGTTCTTCTCCAAGCGTTTAAAACAGTTTCATATTTGACGGTGGAATTCAAAACCAATAAAATAACCATCATGATTCATACGTTATTGAAAGCATTCATAATATTGAAAATATTAACATTTATAATACGGGAAAATTTTTACTGCATTATTATCCCTATCTGAAGAATATAGTTGATTAATCTGTGCTTGTTGTTAATGATTTTGTAGCTTGAAGTTGAAATGCAAGAAGAGGGTTTTGTGATAAAGGTGCTTAGTCAAAGGAGTTGCCAGGGGTTGCTGGTGTTTATATTGGAAGCCTTTGAAGAGCTGGGTCTTGATGTGCTCCATGCTAGGGTTTCTTGTGCAGACAGCTTCAGTTTAGAAGCTTTAGGAAACAAAGTAAATATTTGACACACTTCTTTAATTAAATCAAAAGAGCAATGATAGTTATTTATGGGTGCAATATACAAAAAATTAAGATGCAATTTGTATATATATATATATATATTTTTTGATTAGTTGTATTTCCCATATTGTGCTCATGCAAAAGTTAATTGTGTTTGTATTGATGGAATTCATTATTTGTTATGGATGTTTCAGGAGAACAATGAAGATACTGGTGCTTTGGATGCACAACTAGTTGAACAAGTAGTGTCTAAAGCTATTCAAAACTGGAGGGAAGTTTCAGAGATATGATGATCCAGCTCCTATATGTATTGTCATGATTACAAAAACTATGCTTACTTGAATTTCCTTTTTGTAACAATGTTTATTAGGTTGAGAAGTGGGCCTGATGAATATTTGAATGTTATTAGATCATGCTTACTAAATAGAACCTTGATACACTTTTTGGTGTTTCTATGGTTGTACGAGTTCATTTATAAAGATTTTTGTAAGAGAAAACATTTTTCTAAAATTTATTTTTGAATTTTCAACTTAAAATAAATTAATTTTAATTCCTAAGAAGCCGTCATTAATTAAAGTCCTAATAATGATAAAAGAGAGTAGACTAGGCATTATATTGTTTATACTTATCAAGTGGGATCCATACAAATATTCAAATTAGTGTAGGATAAGTGCAGAACCCTTTTCCTTAAAGTTAAAACATTTAAATCAGGAGTGTTTGTAAATTGGAATGTTACTGTATTAGTTTTCCACAATCTATCTGTATTTTAATTAATAATCTCATTTAACTGTTTTGCCAAATATAAATTGATATGCTATAAAAAAATTAATTTCATTAGAATTTTTATGATTATATATATATATATATATATATATATATATATATATATATATATATATTAAAGTACGTTAAACAACAGTTTAAAATAAATTTCGTATTTTTAAAAGATAAATGAAGTTATTATTAAGAACAGAATGGACTAACAATTATAAATAACCACCTTTAGAAAACTGCAAGATAAATCACAAAACCCTGCCTCAAAAACAGTAATGAAGATATTGCCTACATAATTGAGCATTACATGTTTTCGCAGATACGTTTATATAAATGAAAATGACATGTAGGTATAAATATTGAATTAGTTCAATATATACTAACATTCTCAATTCATATTTTAAATACTTATATACACATACATACTAACATATATAGAAAGTTAATAAAATAATTGAAGCATATATTAAAAATCACTATAATAATATAAGAAATATTGTAAACTTAACATCACTCAAAACACATTATTACATATATATATATATATATATATATATATATATATATATATATATATATATATATATATATATATTACAGAATGCTGATTTACCCAAATAATTATTTGAAATTTTGTTTTGATCTTCTAATGTTACATATAAATCATTCATAAAAATGTATTGGTAAAAAAATTATGGGGTCACGTGTGGCACTGTTCTTTTACCAATTAACTTTTCTGTACGCTTTTCATCCTTATAACATGTTTTCATTAGTTGGTCATTTACATGTCCAATCCAAAACAGCTAAATACAATAAGCAATTCATTAGTTCTCCGAACTTTATCTTATTAACAGGGGAAAAACAAAAATGGAGAAAGAACATCTTATAATAACATTTTGTTATGAATGAAAGGAATAAAAATTTGGCTTTCCTAAGTGGTGAAAACAGACACATTATAACGTACGTGCATGTTCCCTTATTTTGAGTAGGAACAACCACTATCATCATGCTGCATGCATTCATACCAATAGTAACTCATGCAATCGAACAATTTTTTTTTCCTTCTATTCACTCTTTTACATCTTTAACCACACTTCGACGAAGAGAATCATCCATCACCCACATTCAACCAATTTATAATTATTAACCTTATGCTTCTTCACGTTATTGCTTTTTTTTTTATCTCCTGACACAAGGACCAAACTTGTTTTACTTGGTGATTTTATTGTTATATTGTTGTTGTTGTGGACCATATAATGAGGGAAACTTCTTAAAAACAAATTCTTTATTGGTTAAATAATATAAGATGTATTTCATCTAGGAGGTAGATATGTGACCAAAGGAAATCTTCTCACCTATAATTGGAGATTTTTTCATTTGAGATAAATGTGAACTTCGTATATAAGTAGTTAACTAGGTGAGTTAATAAAAATATTGAACCAGATATCTGTGGCTATTCTATGGAATTCCTCTGCAGATTCCTAGCCAAAATTGCTTCTGCATACCTATGATTTTCAAAATAACTATTTTATTTCTTTTAAAGTCATGACTTTTAGATTATTTGTTTTGGAATAAATTTTTAAAATATATAAAACACATTCTAGGATACGTCTTCCAAAATAAAATAAAATCTCTAGAATAAGATCTCCAGAATAAATTTTTTAGCAAACATAAAATACTTTTGGATCTTCGGAACAAACTTTTTAGAACTTATATAACACTTTTTAGAATGCATTTTCTAGAATATACTTTTAAACAAACTTTTCAAAATACGTAAAAAGTATTTCAGAATAAACTTTTTTTTTTTAATGTTCTCCTTATGTGGTGCAGATGGTGCAATGGTGACGATAATAGTAGCAGTGGTGGTTAAACGCAATGAGGAAGCAGAAAATAGGACAATTCGGTCATTTCACTCAATTATGGGGTGCACGTATAAATATGGAATGGAGGAAGTAATTGCCCACTAATTATGTGACCGAACACAATTGGGCTAAACAGATCCATCCGAGAATTTCTATATGCAGTCCCTCATCCTACTACGACTACACGCCCTTTTCAATTGCTATTTCGATAAACACCCTAGAAATTAACATCCTTCTCCACTATGCACAATTTTGAAATCTAAACGTGCAGTGTGTTTGGTAAAGAAGGAGGTGTATACAGTGTAAGCATCAGTTTTGGGCTTAGATTGATCCCGAGGAAGAGCCCAAAAACGTGGAAGATAGGATTCCCAGTGGTGTTTCTTTTCACTTCCTTTTCTCACAGAGCAAAACGAAAACCCTGACGGCGCCGAGAGAGATCATCGAAGGATGGGTCCGAACCTGGAATGCCGTATGTACGAGGCGAGGTACCCGGAGGTGGACATGGCGGTGATGATTCAGGTCAAGAACATCGCCGACATGGGCGCGTACGTGTCGCTTTTGGAGTACAACAACATCGAGGGCATGATCTTGTTCTCGGAGCTCTCCCGCCGCCGTATTCGCAGTGTCAGCAGCCTCATCAAGGTGGGGCGCATCGAGCCCGTCATGGTCCTCCGTGTCGACAAGGAAAAGGGTTACATCGATCTCAGCAAGCGTAGGGTCTCCGAGGAGGACATTCAGGCCTGCGAGGAACGGTACAACAAGAGCAAGCTCGTCCACTCTATCATGCGCCACGTCGCTGAAACCCTAAATATCAATTTAGAGGTACTCACCAAAAGCCCTTTTTTTTTTTTCCAACTGATTGCTCTTTTTTGTTTATTGAACTAAATTGAAATGCCTTTATTGTGTAGGAGCTCTATATTCACATTGGATGGCCTTTATATCGCAAATATGGTCATGCTTTTGAGGTGGGCAATTTTTATTTTATTTTTAATTCTTTGATGGTTTTCTGATTCTTGTATTGGTTACTGAATAAGCTTTACTCTTCCAGGCTTTCAAAATAATTGTCACTGATCCTGATTCTGTTTTGAATACGCTCACCCGTGAGATCAAGGAAGTTGGCCCTGATGGGCAAGAGGTGAAGTTTTACAGAGGAAAATTTACTTCCTCTCGTGAGTCTCTCTGTTCACCACTGAATGTGTTTTTTGTTTTGCCCATAGGTGACTAAGGTAGTGCCGGCTGTGTCTGAAGAAGTGAAGGATGCTCTTGTGAAGAATATTAGAAGACGGATGACCCCCCAGCCCTTGAAAATTAGGGCTGATATTGAAATGAAATGTTTCCAATTTGATGGTGTTCTTCACATTAAGGTCTTAATTGTTTCTGTTTCTACCTTCTTTTTTTTTTGATAAAAAGTTGCTCCTTTTCTTTCAGGTGTCTGATTTGTTATATGATGTCGTACTGCTTATAGCTTACCTTTTCCACAGTATTCTCAGGTTTTATAATGATTTGATTATGCAGGAGGCAATGCGTAGAGCCGAAGCTGCTGGAAACGATGACTGCCCTGTCAAAATTAAACTTGTTGCTCCCCCACTTTATGTTCTTACCACTCAGACACTTGACAAGGTTAGTGCAATCTTCACATAAATTTGGATATGTTGATTTTCTCTTTTATCTAACTTGAGCAAGCCTTTGAAATATGACTTTGCCGCTATTGGATATTTGAAATATGACTTTGCCGCTATTGTTGTATTATAGTTCATGCTTGAGGGCATTTAAGTTGTAGAACTAGGTTGGCGACTGTTTAACGTTACTATGATTGCATGTAAGCCATGCATTTTGCAACCTGAAGGCCTAAACATTCTCTCATAACTCTTTATTTTATCTAAGTCAGTGTGGTGTTGTAAAACTATTTTGCTCTGTTGTGGTTGGTTTCTAAAATGGTGTCTTAAGTAAAAAAAAGGTAAAACTTAAGGGAATACCTGTTTGGTTTCAATCATATTCTTAGGAATGTTCATCAGAAGTTGCTTGAAAGTTTCTGCCTTTTGCACCAAAAATTCCCATGTACTTCTCATTATCTGTCGCAGCTACTAAGTATGATTTGAATAGTGTTTGGTCTCAGTATCTCCTAATGAGAATCAAATTCTTTTATACAGCAAATTTTTCAACCTGAAAACCTGTGTTAACAAAACTAGAAGTTGTGATATCTCTAGAAACCATAACTTTTGCTGCTATAAGGAAGTTGTAATTTAGACAGGGTTTGTCTGTGGCTACTGTATTGATACTTTGCTGAGATTTTTATTCCAATTGTGTCATAGAACGTCATTGGGAGAGTTCAATAAACTGAGTTTATTAATATCACCACTCTTAGACACTAAAATAGGCATGGTATTCAATATCCACTCTACAAGAGGAAGTTGGAGATTTGTCTCATTAAGTTCAATTGATAGCCTTGCTATTGAAAGTAATTTGTGTATTTTGTTATGGTCTGGACAGGAGCAAGGAATATTGGTTCTCAACAATGCCATTACTTCTTGCACTGAATCAATAGAACAACACAAGGGTAAACTTGTGGTTAAGGAGGCACCTAGAGCAGTGAGTGTCACTTCCTCTATTTTTTTATTATCTATATTCTATTGATATATAAAATTTTGTCCATCTGCCTTTGGGTCCTGTTCTCTATTTCTTGTCGGTATAGGGATAGAGTTCTAGTGCTTTCTTACTTTGGGAGGTTTGACACTGCATTTTTGTTTCAGGTGAGTGAACGTGATGATAAATTGCTTGCTGAGCACATGGCTAAGCTGCGCCAAGATAATGAAGAGGTCAGTGGTGATGAAGACAGTGAGGAGGAAGAAGATACAGGAATGGGTGAGGTTGATGTGGACAATGGTTCTGCGATAACAGAGTGAAAAATAAGTTGTGGGTATAGTAAGGCACAGATAGCATAGTACGGCTTTACTAATTTTGTGTTTTTTATTATTCTTTAGAAACTTTTTTTATCTGCGGTTGTATAATACAAATTTGAATTATTGTTTGTTGAGTCATGTAACTTCCAAAGCGATTTTGTAGTTTCTTGACGAGGGTGTTCAGCCCAAACCTGAGTTTACCAAGAATAGTGGTTTTAAGTCTAAGAAACAAGATATTTGAATCTAGGCCATAACTATATTTGAACAAATTTATTCAGCTTTCCTTTAACTATTGATAAAGCCTTGGGCCAAGAACTGGCCATTTAAGAATGAAACTATAGAAACCGATAAAATTTGTTCTCCTTTGTTTTTGTGAATTTGTCCAAGTATTTTTCACTCTGTTTATGCAGGACTTAATTAGTATCTTAAGCATGTTCTGATGTATGTTGGTATCTCTCTAATTTTGCTGCTGCTATTATCTCTCTATTTTGTTTTTGATCCTTGTGTGTGTTATGATTTATGGGTATGTGTGCCGATACGGTGAAAAGTGAGTCACAAATAAAAAGAGGTTAAGTCCATGAAGCCACTGTGGAAGTGTACCCTTACATAGCTTTTTTGAAGCTCATTTTGACTGTTATTCGTTGAATTATGATTTATTTTGAAGTTCATATTTCACTTTATTAGCTATGTAGTGAGCTATTTTACTTTAAAATGCCAGTATACAGATGTTTTCATTGTTTCTTTATATGAAACACTCTTAGATCTATGTTTTCTAGTTTATGATTTTGTTAGCTATAGACAGTATTTTTTGTTATTGATTATGAATCTTAAGATTCATCATACAATTCGGTTCATGATTAAGAAAAGAAGTCTTTTTACTTACGATTTGCATCTACTTGATTACCTTACCTGAGAGGTTATCACATTTAAGACATGGAAAACAAGAATTGAAGAGTGGGTTGGAGTAGGAAAGTGTTTGAGTGGGGGACATGGGAATGGTTGGTTGGTTTTGCCACTCCATTTTTGGTTCATTGGGGGCTTATTTTCATCATGCCTAGGGGGACTTATCATTTATGGTTGCCAACCTAATAAGGGCTGCCTCTTCAACTTCATGGGTATGCATTTAACATTTTCCTTTCTGTATTCTGCTTTCAACTGTCAAGCTGGGTAGCCAACGGTATGAATTTTTGTTTAGATCATCATTAGTAGATGGCAAAGAGTGAATGATTTCATTTGTCGTGATGAACGTGAAAACATTGTTTGGTGTACAGAGACAACTTGAAAATATGTGTACGGTCCGATTTGAGTACGCACTGAAAACATGTTACCTGCTTTGGTCCTAATCCAATCAATTGACAGGAAACACATAATCAAGATTTTCATTTCACAAGAATGCGTTTTATTATACAGTGAGGAATACAATAATTTCACATCAGCATTTCGACTATTATTCCGTCAGTACATACATGTTCCTCGTAATTCCCATATTGTGTGTCTAATAAAACTGACGAATAGGAGTTCTATCATTTTTGAAATAGCAAAGTGACAGCATAAACTTTTTCAGTAATACTTCAATGTTAACTTAAATATAAGGCTTATAAAATGTGACAATGTTCTGAAACACATGAAGAAAGCTACCCTCGTGCCATGGATCCCAAGAAGTATGTCCAAAGATCTTGAGATTATTTAGTATTACACTCACACATATTAACTTGTAAATGTGAAAAATGAATTGCACTCATTCTTTAGTTTGTTTATGTTTATATCATAATCAATGGGACGCCTTACATAGACTAAGTAGATTAAAATATTGTACATTTAAAAACTTTAGGCTTAATTATGATTTTTTTCTATCTTTCGTACCTAATACAAATAATTATAGGGAAGAACTAGTTTTGAATACTCTGAAAGGGGAAATAAGTGTTTGTCATTTAACCCAATCAATTAAAAAAATTAAATTTTAGTTTGATAGGATCTAACTAATAAATTTACCAAATTCTAGATATTTGAATTTAAAATTTATGATTTAATTTTGATGAATTTGAACTAAATTAACAATGTCAAGGTTATTAGAGTATTATATATGAATTTTAAGTGTTCTCATTTTTTTTATAATTTTTGTTATTTATATATTTAAAAAATCAAAAATTATCAACGAATTAAATCTATAAAAAAAATCCAAAATTCGTCGGTAGATTAATTGTATATAAATTTACTATGAATTTTTGAATCCGTCATTAATTATCAACGGATTCATGAGTCCGTCGATAATTATTGACAAATTTAGAATAAATTTATTGTTTAATTTATCGATAAATTTAGTAACAGATGATATATGTCGATAAAATTGTCAATACTGATATTTTATTTACAGTTTTTATCGATAATTTAATTTTTTCTTATGGTGATAATTTATATAAGTCAATTATAACAAAATATGATTTTTAACAAAAATTATGTTTTTAAATTTTACATAAAATAATGTATTTTTTTCTCAAAACATTTTTACATAATAAGATAATATATATTTAAATCAAATTGATCAATTATTGGTTAAATTAGTTTATATTTAGATTGTGAAGGAAACCTCAACTTAATTTAAATCATTAAAAATTGATTGATTCAAATTTTAATTTATCATAAATTCGATCAACGTGGACAGTTAACATTTTAAAAAAATATTGCATGAAATATTTATATATATATATATATATATATATATATATATATAATATAATTGTAATACCTAGACAGAAATTAAAAAAAAAAAGGTGTGTAAAGCAAAGATATTCGTGTAAATCTTCTGGAAACCAAAAAAGAAAAGTGTCAACTATGATGAGTTTAGTGCGGTGTTGTGTGCGTAGGTATTCGTTGCTCCATATTTTCCATTTCGGCTGCTACTTTCTTGCAAATTCAATTGATAATGGGGATATTACAAACCAATATATATATATATATATATATATATATATATATATATATATATATATATATATTATGATCAATTGTGGACCTGCATGAAAAGTCAATTAGTATACGTGTGGGGATAACTATATATACATAATTATTTCATCAGCATGGTCATCTGACAAACCATCTTTAAATATGAACCTTTTGGACCCTTTTCTGTATTTAATGTTTACTTTTGTTCTTATTATTGATGTTGATATAATCGGACATGTGGAATGTTCTCAAGTTTGGCAGATCTGCAGAACTTGGTTTCCAAGCTTAGGATTTGACTACATTGATTCCTCCAATTGCATGTTCACATTCCTAATTGCAATAGCATACCATTGAAAGCACTAGTAGTTTATCATCACTACTCTTTTTGGCATTCACGTTTAGTATTTTAATAGTATTATTAGTGTTGTATATATAACTTGCTAGCTGCCTTTTATGACTATTTTCTTGGAGGATTAGGTATCTTCTAATCAAGCTTAACAAAATTAACTTTTGGACTTTGGCATTCTTTAAGCAACACATGTCAAAGCATTAATGAAAATATAATTTAAATAAGATGATTCTTTTCATAGACCATTGCTGTATTTCTACACTCACTTGTGAAAGTGAGACCTTTCATTTGGAATCTCAGAGTACCCCTCTTTAATCCGTTTATTAATGCTTATAACACCACCGTCACAGAAAGCTATCAATGGTAGATTAATGGCAATTAACTAATGCCATGACGAAACACCTCGTGCTTAAAGAACTATACCTTTTATTTTTTATTACACAAACATTAACAATAATACTGTACTTAATATTCCTCCAAGATTAAAGGAAGAAAGAAGTTATTACACTTTAGTTTTGCAAAAGTATTTTCTTATTAACCAAGTCCAAATTTAAGGTCATGAATGTGAGGTATATGGTTCTGTATATCTTCTGATGAACTCTGCAGTTCTTGATATATTGTTTTACTTTAAAACACAAATGTATGTTTATGTGACCCATAAGTTCAACAAGAATTTCTGAATTGAAGAATTTTTCCACTTCAAACTTTCTTTCATCACATTGCTTGGCAAGCAACTACATTGCTTTGCTTGGCAGGCAATAGATACATTCCTTGGAAATGCCTTTTCTAAGTCTACCAATAGAATAATAAATCTGTTTTTCGCCATTACCTTTAACACATTACATTTAATATGATATCACATGGAAATAAACAACCACCATGCAATCATAAACAAAATGGGAGACTTTGGTTGAAACCCAATAACTAATATGCGTAGTGTTTAATTTTCTCTTCTTTTGACCAACCTAAAGTTGATTAGAACCAGATTGCATAAGGTCCAAAATGGACCGCGCATGGCTTGCTATATATTAAGCTGGAGGAGCAGTGTCTACTCACAAAACCACAAGTTCAAATTAAACTTGACCTAGTGCTAGTGATTATTTGAACTATAATGGCTTTGAATTCACGTTCCAACGTGCTTTGCTTCTCTGTTTTCTTTTGTGTACTTGCCATAGCCTCTGCTCAGCTATCTTCAGATTTCTATGCATCATCATGCCCCAGTGCTCTCTCCACCATAAAATCTGCAGTGAAAAGTGCTGTTTCCAAAGAGCGTCGCATGGGAGCTTCCTTGCTCCGTCTTCATTTCCATGACTGTTTTGTTAATGCAAGTTCTTTCTTCTCTCTCTATATATACCTATTCTTTCATCTGTTTCACTCTCTTACTCATGCATGAGTAATTGCACGTACGCATGCATAGATTCACTCAGACCTTGCATGAACATCCATGCATGTATGCCTTACAAAATATATAGATAAAATAAGCAACTTATATTCTCACCACCCTTGAGAATTGCTTTTCTTTTAGCTAATACTATGATTTAAGATACATTATTTTTGAAACTGAGCTTAAATATTATATTTGTTTTCGAACTTGAGATATTTACTTTATTTAAGTTTTAAAGCCCTAACCTAATTTGAAAGCCTACTAAAAGTTCACCTGGTAATAAGATTTTTTAAACATCTAGATGCAATCATAGATGGTGGTTAAAAGAGAAACAACTTCAACATTACATGATCTCCAAACATTTCCTCACCCTTGGACTTGGCCATGGAATAGAATATATGTAGCTTGTATGAGTTTCCAGGTGTTACACATTTATTTTTGTAGTATATAGGTACCATGGAGAACACATTGTGTCTTCATTGATTAAATATTGTTATGAAACTTGTAGGGATGTGATGCATCAGTTCTTCTAGATGACACTTCGAGCTTCACGGGAGAAAAGTCAGCTGCTGCAAACAAGGATTCTTTGAGAGGTTTTGATGTGATCGACGACATCAAAAGTCAGTTGGAAACTGCTTGTCCAGGAACTGTTTCCTGTGCAGATATTCTTGCCGTTGCTGCTCGTGATTCTGTCGTAGCAGTAAGTTAATTTATTACAATAATATCAACATATAGAAGAAAAATTCACGTAAACAAGAAATCCATTACACACACACATATAATTCATTATGATAAGTTTGTAGATCTTTATAATAATAATAATAGTTTTATGATTTCTAATGAGTTAACAATACCAAAAGTACACGAATATTGAACTTTTAATGTAAAATATTAAGTGAGTGGCATTTTGATTATATCAGTTGGGTGGTTCATCATGGACGGTTGGCTTAGGGAGAAGAGATTCAACAACTGCAAGTAAAGATGCTGCCACCACCGATATTCCATCCCCTCAAATGGATCTGAGTGATCTCATATCAGCTTTTTCAAATAAGGGGTTTACCACCCAAGAGATGGTAGTCCTCTCAGGTAATATACCAAAAGTTAATGAATATATAATATATAATATATAATATCAATGACATATATTACACTTAAATGAATATATAATTCCAATTTGGTATCTAATAATTCAATTACTTCGAAACTAATATGTATTTTGTCAACATATTTGTAAATTCAGTACAACCCCTAATGATTTGTTTGCTTATCTCAATTATTGTACAATGTCTAGGAGCTCATACAACAGGGCAAGCCAAATGCCAGTTCTTCCGTGGCAGGATCTATAATGAAACCAACATTGATTCAGATTTTGCAACATCAGCTCAGAAAAATTGTCCCAGCACTGATGGTGATAGCAACCTGTCCCCACTTGATGTGACCACCAATGTGTTATTTGACAATGCTTATTTCAAGAATCTAGTGAACAAGAAAGGGCTTCTGCATTCTGATCAGCAACTCTTCAGTGGTGGTTCCACTGATTCTCAGGTCACTACCTACAGCACCAGCTCTTCAACTTTCTATTCAGACTTTGCTAGTGCCATGGTCAAAATGGGAAACCTCAGTCCTTTAACAGGAAGCAGTGGCCAAATCCGCACAAATTGCCGCGCAGTTAACTAAAAATGGAGAAAATTCGATGAGCATGAATTGAGCAAAGCTAGCTAGAGAATTATGCTCATTCAGTCACAATCTTTGTGTTATGGTTTTTTTTCTTTTTTCTTTTGGTGTGTCGAGTCTTGTTAATGTCAAAGAATCTGAATTGGAAGGTGTGGTAGTCAGTTTAATTTTAGTTGCAGTTCTTCATCAATTGGATATTTTAAATAAAGAGTGTTTGGTCCATGCAAAGTGAGAGAAGTGTTATTCTCATGCCATTTCAATTCTTGGTGTAAAAGTAACATGTTGCATTATTCCAATGATTTTAATTGAATCAACGATAATAATTAATCACCGTCATTCAATTAAAAATATCCTTAGGACATCAAATTAGTTAAACCTTTTTAATGTACGACTTTGAAAGTTCTTCTTAAAGAAAACCAAAACATACTGATAAAGTATACTTTGAGCACGGTTCTCGGCTCGAAGCCAAAATCGTAATGGTATTATAGTAGCACACATTCTTCCACGGTTTTCAATGTCAGTAGGGTAATAACAATAAATGCAAAGATAATACTCTCTTCAACCTAACGTGGAAGATAAAGGTAATTCCAATTGCTTTATACTTTCCTTGGAAAATGGGTGTAGTAAATTAAGTGTTTTAAATGCATGTGGAGGAATCAATTGAGTATTTATCTTTTTAATATAAAATATAAATCATGTTTGAAATCTTTTGTAATAAATGGGTGAGATTAACTTTTGTTATGCACAAAAACAATTTCTAATATTTATATCCATTTAACTTGTGTAGCCTTAATAGCAAAGGTAATAATATTTAGAACATAACGTGATGATTGGTATTAAATACATATGTAACATTTATGAAAAAATATTTAGGTTAGCTCAATTAACTTTTTTCTATATTATACGTGGTTCAACTTGCACAGAAAAATGAGAAGTAAATAGCGGGAAGATCAATAAAAATGAGAACTGAGTAAAATTTATAAGGAACAATACCACCTTCAACTCAATATTTTAAGTTTATAGGTTTTTTTTTATATGTTGTTCAACTTTTTTATTGATATTAAATGTGAGATTTAGACAGATTCGTACTTGGATACTTAACAAATTAAATTTAAATATTTTTACTATCGCGTTTTTGTTTAAAAAAATTATTAGAAGTATAATAATAAATGAACATTCAGAGTATTCTAACCTTTTTATTAATCTATTTTTATATACTCTATTCGGATGGAGACTTAAGTTAATGATAAGAGTTAGGATATTTAGTATTTCATTATATTATATATTTTTTTTTGTTAAAAAAAACTAATATTCTTCCGTAGAAAATAATCGTAATTAGGAGTTGACGTTATGCATATTACTAATTATTAATTATAATATAATATTATTAAGGATTTAAACTGGAAATGATATTATTTGAGTTCTTTTCTTTTGAAAAATTAAGAAAAAATACAACTAATTCAATTATTATGAATTCACCACAATTATTTCTACTACTAAAAAATTACAAAAAATAATACAAATACAGTCACAATTACATGATAAAAATACACATGGAACCTCAAAAATCTTTTGACATTGAAGCTGCAACAGCATTCCTTTTCGTAGTAACAAAATAAACGACATCCCACATAGCAACTTTACATAACGTTCTCAAATAAAGTTCGAATTTAAAACATATAGACGTGATCACATCATTGTGGAAACCCTACATCACTCCGAAAGCATTTAGTTGACTCTTCTACAATCGACTCTGATCTCTCCAGCATTTCCAGTAAGAGGCTTCATGTTACCCATCTTGATCATGGAAGCTTTGAAATCTCTTGCAAAAGCAAAAGGGTTCTGGCTGTAGAGCTTCACCAAAGAGTCACTTTCACTGCCATCTCCTTTGAAGAGCTCTTGATCAGAATGAAGGAGACCCTTTTTACTTAGCAAAGCAGTATAGTATGAAGTGTCAACTCTTGAGGGAGTGAGACGATCCAACGGTGCCAGATTACTATCTCCACCACTTTTAGGGCATGTGCTCTGCAAGGAAGCTGCAAAGTTGGGGTCTATGTTGGTGTCATTGTAGATCCTGTTCCTAAAGGTAGAGCATTCTGCAAATCCAATGGTGTGTGCACCAGAAAGAGCTACAAGATCTTTAAGGTCAAGTCCATGAGATTGGAAATTTGAAAGAAGCTGGGAGAGGCTGAAAAATGGAGGAGGAAGATTTGAGTTTGCAGCATCCTTGCTTGCAGTTCTTGCGTCCCTTCTGCCTAGTGGCACTTTGTACCAATAGAGTGAACCTCCCAACTGTTACCAGATCACGCATTCATTACTCTTTCAAGAACTTATATTTTCATCTATAATTATTCACACAGTTTATTGACTTCTACTTCATTTCACTTTCTGGCTATGTCATAATTTATTTGTTCCATAAATGTGAGAATAAAATTAAGATTAGTATGACTAGGGTTGAAACTCACAATGGAAACAGAATCACGAGCAGCAATTGCTAAGATATCTGCACATGATACCACAGGACGTTTGCAAGCTTTGTCAACCGCTGCTTTGATTTCATCAACCACCTCCAAACCTCTAATTGAGCCAATATTTGGTAGTGCAGTCTTCTCCCCTGTGAAATTTGGGGTGTCATCCAGCAGAACTGATCCATCACAGCCCTATAGTTTGAGCCATACACGTTAATTTTTTGAGGATAATAATATATATTAATATATACTATATATATTGTTGCATGCATTAAATTTATCAGGAATGGTTGCATTTGAAACTTTCTGCTACCATTTACTCAGTTCAAACTAAAAGTTCTTATTTGAATTCGGTGCCAATGAAAATTAACTATAATGAAATCAATCAACTAACTTGACCTAGTCAACTTGGCTTGCAAATGATGTATATTCAGGCTGTATATAAGAAGTCAATGGGGGGCGGAAAACGAAAGTCAGAGAAAATTATCATGAATGAAAAACCTGATCCTGTAGCTAAGTTTGACACTTACTAATTACACGAGCAGCATGTATTGCTGGAAAATATAGATTATGGCAATTTGTTGGGAGCTCATAACAATGTTTCCTCAGCCAAAAGTCAAGGTGGATTACATCAAATTTACTACAACGGGATTTCGGTGCTGAACACAGGTTCCATAACAGGTTTCGATATGAGGAGACTGACTTTTTGTTTTATCCTTTCTGATACAATCCTGAGGTACTTTTTATTAGGATATATTTGTTTGATATTTGTTTTATCCTTTCCCGTTTATATATTCTTTATTGTCAGTAATAAAAAAAATCCTGAGGTACTAAGATAGTTGCTTGTAATAAGAATACTAATATTCAGTAGGACAAGAAACACTACATAGTTACTAATACTTTTTTATAAGGATTAGAGTATCATTAAATATTTCATTTTAATATTTATTATTTCAGCATGTCGAAAACAAGGTGGGATAAGATTATACCAGACACATGCTATCAGATCATTATTTGAATATCTGCAATGCTTCATATTGTAATTTTTTTGTTGATGTTTAATTTTCAATGTGAGAAATCGCAGAAATCCAATATATGTGATATGAACTAAGGATTAAAGCATGCATGAATTGGTTAGAAAAATCACGACTCCATGCGTGTGCATGGCTCTGTATGCAACTCACATTGACAAAGCAGTCATGAAAGTGCAAACGCAGTAAAGATGCTCCCACACGTCGCTCACGGAATATGGCTCTTTGAACAGCTGACTTAATGATTGGAAGTGCCTGAGGGCAAACCCTGTTGTAAAAATCAGGAGTGAGTTGTTGTGCACGAGAAGGGATTGTGAGAAGTGTGACCATGACAAGAACAAGGAAATGTTGGAGATGAGAAGCCATTTTTGGATCTCGATCTTAGCAAGTGTATGATTTGTGTGAGTTTGGTAGTGGGGGATTTATATAGACTCCAAGTAGCAACCAGATAGCTTACTTGCTTGAGTAATATACGTAAAATAAATTTTTGTATCGTTTTGTGTTACAACTTGATTTTGCTAAATTATAAATTGACGAAAACCGCGTGAGAGAAATGTTCAAATATTTCCCCCACAGGCCACACATTTCTATGCATTTTGCATGCAAATGCATGCCAGCTTGAAATGGGAAAAAGTCGCATGTTAAGCAAAAAGTAAGAATGTTACGAAGAATTGTTTTCAGAATCTTGCCCTCAAAATTTGAAACACAGGTTCACAAAGAAAACAGAAAAAACGCGAGCCATTTATAATTAGGAAATGGATGAAGTAATAATCAAGAAAAAAAATGTATTATAAAAAATAAAGAGATGAACAAAGATAACAAAAATAAATAAAGGATATGAGAATGAAAATATTTTTTCTGATTTTTTTTTTGTATTTTTTCTCAAAAATAGAGAACTGGGAGCAAATATTAATGAGACCCAACTTGGAACAAATATTCTTGAAAGACTCAGGATCTAAGCTTTGGTATAAACGCTGCTAGTTGCTCTATGGTGGAAATGGAAGCAAATGAATGAGACTCTTCTTCAACTTTTCTCTAACAATGTGACAGTTTATTTCTATATGTTTGGTGCGCTCATGAAACACTGGATTTGCTGCAATATATCTTGCGGAGTCATTGTCACAATATAAAAGAGATGGTTGCTCAAAAGGAACTTTTAAATCTTGAAGAAGATAGACTAGTCATTGAATTTCACAAGTAACAGTAGTCATTGCCCTATATTCAGCTTCACAAGAATTTTTTGATATTGTTCCTTGCTTTTTTGATTTCCAAGATATAAGGGAATTTCCAAGATACACACTAAAATCAGTCATTGATTGTCTTGAATGACTACAGGTGCCCTAATCACTATCACAAAAAGCTTTGAGATGGGCAGAACTGCTGGATGAGAAAAATAAGCTAAGACTTGGAGCTCCTTTAATATATTTTAGAATTCTAATTGCTGCATTATAATGAGCAATTGTAGGCTTATCAAGAAACTGAGAAAGTTGTTGAACAGAAAATGTGATGTCAGGTCGGGTATTAGTGAGATTTAGAAGTCTTCTAATCAATCTTCTATAGGCATGAACGTCAGTAGAAGGCACACTTCCAGTAGAAGACAATTTAACAAGATTATCCATAGGAGTGACTGCAGGTTTGTAGGCTAAAAGACCTGCATCTGTTAACAATTCCAATGCATATTTTCTTTGATTCATCCTTATCCCTTTCTTACTTCTTGCTACTTCAAAACCAAGAAAGTATCTTAAATCACCAAGATCATTGATCTTGAATGTCTTATTCAAAGCTTCTTTGACTCGATCAATCTCTTCTTTATCATTTTCTGCCAACATTATATCATCTACATATACTAATAATGCTGTAAAAAATCCTTCAAAAGAATTAATAAATAGGGAATAATCATTCATAGACTGAGTATATTCCACAGAAATAAAAAAAGATGACAATTTAGCAAATCACTCCCTGCTAGCTTGCTTAAGGCCATATAAAGCCTTTTTTAATTTACAAACTTGTCCTGGTTGAATAAAAGCCAATCTAGGAGGAACAACCGTGTATACATCTTCTTTCAACTCTCCATGTAAGAAGGCATTATTTATGTCTAACTATTTTAACTCTCAGTTATATATAGAGGCTAGAGAAAGAAGCAACCTTATAGTGGTCATCTTTGCTACTGGAAAAAAGGTTTTAAGGTAGTGAATGCCCTCTGTTTGTGTGTATCCCTTTGTCACTAATCTTGCTTTATATATTTCAACAGTCTTATACTTTATTTTGAATACTCATTTGCAACATATGGCAGTTTTGTTCTTGGGAAGAAGAACAGTCTCCCATGTTTAATTTGACTCGAAAGCAGATATCTCACACTGTATAGCCTAATATGGTATCAGAGCTTTAATTTGAGAGCTCCGATTGCTACATTTATCATGGCCGAAATTATTGATCCCTCACAATATTTTAGTTCACCTTATCATGTTAGTTCTTAAGAACATATGGTAGATCAGTCAAAAGCAATGAATGATATTGACAAAAGTAGTTTTGGAAGACGATATACTTCTAATGTCTGCAGTCATTGTGGAAAGACAGGACATGTGATTGATATGTGCTATAGAAGGCATGGTTTTCTACCTCAAGTTCAATTTTAAAAATCATAAAACAGACTGTAATAATAATCAGCAAAATCATGAAGGTTCAAGGTCAGAGGTACATTATCGGCATATTGGTTTTACTCCAGAGTAGTATCAAACATTGTTAACCCTTCTACAACAGTCTAAATCCAGTAACAATGTCTCTAATCAAATCTCTGGTATTCCTCCCAACACAACAACACACTAGTAATAAATTTTTTCCTTCCTTTAGTTCTTGGATTATTGATAGTGGTGATACTTATCATATTTGTTCATCCTTGAGTCATTTCACTTCATATCATCAAATTAATCCTATCTCTGTCAAATTACCAAATGGAAATCAAGTCTTTGCAAATTATTCTGGAAGTGTTTTTATCAATCAAATCATGTCTTAGATAATGTTTTATATATTCCT
>Ga0209700_104328_pt1 | contig 25797 bp, 9 predicted proteins | sample SiratroredBW_FD_187528 | JGI IMG/M metagenome (GOLD analysis project Ga0209700, IMG submission 187528) | Root nodule microbial communities of legume samples collected from California, USA - Siratro red BW (SPAdes) (version 2) | ecosystem: Host-associated > Plants > Roots > Nodule | place: USA...
AAAAAAAAAAAAAAAACATTGAAAACGATAGCTTCAGCATTTCAATTATTAATATATTCTACAGTTTTTAATAATATCTTCTTTCAATGTTGTCCCTTCCCTTTGTTGATGTGTTTTCCACGACTGAAATTTTGATTCTCTGTGCCAAGAATTAAAAGGACCGTTTTATTCAAAGCTTTTGTATGCTTTTTGCCCTTTATTTTTCTGTCAACTTCCATGTCACTTTCACTCACTTAAATAATTTAGTCCATTTTTCAAAATGAACAAGCAACTTGATCATTTTTCTTGTCACTTTCAATAGAATTATATATATTTTTAAATTATATTCTTTATCGATGCTATTAAGAATGTAATTTCATCATATACTTTTAACAGATTAAGCAAATAAGTTTGATGTACTTCATAAAGTTGACTAACACTAAATATTTTTTGTTTCCCTACCGTATACTTCTTGACACTATATATTTGTATGTCCATATGAGAGAAAAAAAAAATCCATTTATTTGAATAACAATCAAAATGTATCAATAAAAAAAACTGTGAATAACAATATCTAAACACCTCTAAAAAAACAATATATAAGCAAATTAAAATTTAGGGGCAAAAGACATTTTTAAATTTAAAAAATTAAATTTAATTAAAATTAAAAGAAAGCAAGAGATAAACAATATTGTGTAATAAAAGGAGTTGATTGAATATAATTCGAAATTAGTGTAAGATACGTGCAGAAACAGGGTTCTATATATAATATTCAAGATAAAATGACACAAACTAATTGGCATCAGAAATTTTTGTGTTCCTCTGTGGAAAATTCTAGGTTTGAAATTTGTCCACATTGCTTTTGGAGATAAAAAAATCTCATCTCTCATTTTCAAACCAAACCTAGATATTTTAGTAGAAACTATAAAGATTTTTCATGAAAGCTAATCTTACTTAACTGAACAAAATCACTTTAAATAACAAAATTATTCTTCTGAATATACATGTAAACGAATAGTTAGTTTAAGTGGAATATACACATTTTATCTATTTTTCTGAGTAAAATTCTAAATTCAAATTCTTGTGTATGAAAAAAGAAAATCAGCTAAAAGAGTTAATTCAATCAAACTGTGACATTTCAATTCAAATAAAGTATTTTCTTTATATATATACATATATATATATATATATATATATATATATATATATATATATATATATATATATATATATATATATATTTGAAGGTTTAAAAGTATTCCATAATTTTAAGGTTTCCTAAATGTAAAGTATTTGGAAAAAAACAAAAGGAGATTAAACTTAGTGTGTTTAGGTGCTAATAACAAAGTCAAGAAAACAGCTTTATGAAAATTTCTTCTTCTTGGCAATTACGTTCTCCATCTTCATAATTTAAAATTGATCTCTTGCTAATTTGAAAATCAAATTCTTTTTCTTTTAAAATTATATTGTGTAATGAATAATCTAAATGTATGGGAGTGCAAAATGGAGAGCCCCTTCTTCATGGACTTTCTTTTATCCTTCTTGTTGTGGTGATAGTCATAAATGACACATTCTATAAAAATAATTGCCACTTTTAACATATGTTTTTTGGTAAATTTTAGGGTTACTTGCCATCGTTTGAAACTTGTCCAAAAACTAGTTTAGGAGGAAGATTCTAGCATCCAAATTAATTTATAAAGTCTAATGAATGAAACTCTTCTCTCTTTCTTCTTCCCCTGGTGATGAATGAATGCAAGGTTTGGAATTTTACTTATAATTTGTTAAAGTTTAAATATAAACGTATAATGTATGATAAATTCACTAATTTATCGACAAAGATACAAATAAAGTCCACTGACAAAGTATTAATTAATTTTTAAATTGCACGAAAATTCATAAGCATAATCTACTTAATAAAAATTATCAATTTAATGGTTAGATTGAAAAAAAATTGAATGTTCACGAAATTTATTGAGCAGAGTGAGTGCTTTAGGAATGGAAATAAGAAAATTTAGTGTACTATGTTGTCCTATTAGTAAAACATTTGTTTTCTATAATAAACAATAAAATTAGTTTTAGAGGAAAAAAAATTAGACACGAGGACAACATTTGGTTTGGTATCCAAAATCTGAGTGAGGATTTTTTTTCTTAAAAAAGGTATTTTCCGTCTTTTAAAAATGTAAAAGTATAAAAGAAAAATAGCAAATAAACTTCAAATCACATGTATTAGAGAAAAATGTATTAAATTTTACATAAAAGATGTATAAGCTTAGCTTCAAAGAAAAAATAATCATGCAAAAGATTATAAAATATAAAAATATTTGAAGAAAAATAAACAAAGAAATATATAAGATGAAGAATATAACTTATAAAAGTGAAAAAAAAAAGAAGTCAAACCGTGTTATTAAAATAGTAAATAGTAAATATCGTTGTGATTAATTTTGGAGATTCATGGGCCTTGACTGTGTTTCAGCCCATTTTGTTATGCTGAACCTAAAATGCAATAATCATCAGGCCCACTAATTTATAGCCCATCTTCTTTCAGGTCCACGTCAAATAATAGCCTATCTTTTTTACTTATCTGTTATTTCTAATGACAAACATGTTTGGACAAGTTTCTCTGTAATAATTCCAAAAATATAAAATTAATTTATCTATCAATTAAAATTATTATTTTTTAAATATTTTTGTGTTTTTTTTAATTTTTAATTTATGGATAAACTAATTTTAATTTTTTTAAAAAAAGTGCTCATAAGATACTCTATGCATGCCAATTTTTTTCCTTCTCATCGATATATATTTGGATTATGATGTTTGAGTTTTGATATGCTTATGGTTATGATTTTTCTTTTTTTAATAGAACAAGAGTTGTTGTTTCAATTCAGTTTATTTGAGATTTTGGTAAATTAACAAATCATCAATTTAGTTTTGCAAGTGCCATTCTCTCTCTCAATAAATGTAAATGATCGATAGTAATGATCTGGAAGAATTCTTGTGTTTTTCCCTTTCTTGAAGTCTATCTTTGAAGTATGGAAAAAATAATAAAGAAAGAAAGCAACACCTAATACATGCATGCAAATATCTCTTATTTTGTTTATATGCATATGTTTTTGTCTGCATTTTAAAGGGGAATAGCTTCTTTTTCCCATCAAATTCCTCTTTTTTTATTTTTTTTCTTCTTTACTGTATCAACCACAGACAATACTATATCACCTTACTGACATTAACATTTTAGGTTTAATGGGAAAGTGTGAAAGAAATGAATGCTCTCATATTTGATATCAGAGGAGGAAGGGAACAAGAAGGAATTGATTTTCATGCTCTCACTTATTTTACATTATTTGAAGGGAAAGAAAAATAGGAATAGAAAAAAAAAACAAAAAGACAAGAGAAAAAAAGTAATGAAATAATGTTACAATTTCAGATTTTTTTTTCCTTGCATCTAGAATTCATGTGTACCAAATAAATGCTACTTCCAAACAAACATAATTACACATAATTTTATCTAATTTCCATCAATATATTTTTCTTAATATTAGATTTACCTTAGAGTTGTTCACATGAACGAGTCCCATTAACCTAAACTTAATATTTTGGGTGGAATATTTTGAGTGTTTGGATAAAATTTAATCCAATCAAATTCATTGTTTGGTATGGAAATCGTTAACTCAATCCAACTTATCCTTTATATAATATAATATAGTTTTAATTTATTATTTGTTCGTTTCATAAAAGAATAAATATTGAAAAAAATTATATACATTAAATATTTACATTCTTTATTGTCTTTGACTTTTTACCAAATATTCATCAGAGTATCTCTAATAGATAAATATCATTATATATATATATATATATATATATATATATATATATATATATATATATATATATATATATAATATGTTGTAGCTTACGTACTAAATTTCAAATGTTTCGTAAAAACATCTTACGTCTTCTCACCTTTGTCTCAATATCTTTTAATTTAAGATTTTCATTCAATTTGTTACTATACATTACAATCAATACATATATAGAATATAAATAATCAAAAGTTAAATAAAAATTAATTGGTAAAAAAAATTATAAAAAATAGTTTTTGAGTATATTTTGACTTAATTTAATCCAACTCCGTATTGATAGGATTTAGTTGACTGGGTAAAAAAATTAAACAAATCCAATCCAAGTCCCCCCAAACTATTTTAATTGGGTTGGATAACAAATTTGGCAAATCCAACGTAACTCTAAAAAAAAAATTCCTCAACTTAACTATCGGATATGAACGATTTTTCTAAAAATATTCACCAATTAAACAAGCAAGATTTTAGTATATTTAAGAGAACTTAGACTTTCATAAAGAGATAAGAATTATTTCTAAATCTAACTGCCTCTCAATTCAATAGTTAGATTGATAACATTAAATATTATGAAAAAATATTAAAAAAAAGTAAGTTAATCTCTTCATCCTTCCATCATCCCTAATTATTTTTATGTCTAACAATCAATTAATTTCTTAAAAACTAAGTAATTAGATTTTTCTTTTATGCTCTAAAATTATATTTAACAAAGGTAAGTAATTGTAATATTCTAAACTAACTATATCCATTCATTACAAACTTAAGTATACTTATATATTATCCAATAAATAATTTTCGTAATAGTTATAAAAAAAATCATATATACCTCAAAAACATATACCACCATATAGAAAAAAAAAACTTGTGATATATAAACTATTTTTGATTCATTGTAAATATTTTTTTTTTATTTTTGTATATTTTAGAACTTCAACTCTAAAAGTCAGGGTAAGTTTATTACTCAAATCACTGCTCCTCTTAATTTTCTTATTACATAATATTTTAATATGTATGATTTATACTGTTAATGAAATTAGATTATCGCCTTTTAATAATAAGTTCTCTTATTGAATACTAAAAATCACAAACTAGTTAAACATGTCATTTTAGATGTTTGAATAATCTCATCATAGTGAACATAACATATATCAATTCAATACATTCACATATAAATATACAAATACATGGTTAAAAATCTCAAACATTATATTATAAAACATTGACACACGTCTACAAGTATCAAAGATTAATTGAATAAAAACATATAATCTACTTGAGTGAGTAATTATCTAAGAACATGTACTAAATTGTTAAAACTTATAAATTGCATTAATTTTCAAGTCAATTACCTTTTTCATACTAATTTTAAAACTATTGAAAAAATTAATAATGTATTAAATAAAACAACATTTTGATATTTATTTATAAATTTTCAAGTAGTAAAAGAGCCTATCTAATTATTAAACCTAGACGTTAATTAAAATCTCACCGTCAATTTAAATAAACAAACTACGTTGCATTTGTGAAACTTAAATTTGACTCATTTAAATAGAAAGTTTAATCTTGTGTTTCAATTTGTTTATTTAATTAAATAAACTAAATTAGATTAATCAGACAATGAACCCGGAAAATTTAAACATTAAACGAGTACTTTAAAGTGATAATTTATGTAGTAACCACTACATGTAAAGTTAAATGAAGAATTTTTCTCATGACATGATTATTCAAGTCTCGTTGGTTATATGGTGTCGTGTACATATATTTCTAAAATCACATGAGATATTATTCATCAAGTGAATTTTTTAGCATGAACATTGAAATTAGAGTAATGAATTTGGTTTCTCATAAAATTAAGCCCAAATGAATAATACACCATGTTTTCTATCGTGCAATTAAGGAAGAAATTGTCAACCCAGAATCTTTTTTGTCTGCTTTGAAAGATTTTTTCGCCAACTTTTTCGCTTATCCCAAAGATTCCAATACCATCTTCACAATATTTAGCAAAAATTATAATGTTGTATTCTCGTTAATAATATTGTTATCACAATGTTATTTTTAGGCCTATCTAAAAATATGTTTGGTTAACTTAAAAGTGTATAAAAAGTAATATCAATATCCAGCATGATTCAAATAGATAATGATGTGGGGGGTGATACAATGTTAGAACAATAAGATTCATATCCAAGGCGATGACTTTAATTAATTAATTAATTAATTCCCACATAAAGTTTAATTATAACGAAATATTGTAGGGTCAAAATGGCACGCATGAATAAGTAGCATCAAAACACAAAGATTAATGTTTTTTTATGTCTCTTTCAGATTATATGCTAAACGAAGTTGGCTATGTTCATGATGTGATTTTGACAACTGTATCAAGTTATTTTGCAGTGGTAAAATTTAAATAATAAAAATTGGGTATCGTTATTGAAGACTAATTTATGATAAAGTTGACCATATCTTTGATAAAGCACACACTACCTCAATATGATGAAACCTTAGCAATAGTTAAGGTTTTCTTTTAGACTCTTCTAATGACTTTAGACTTTAGGGTATCTATATCAATGCATCTCATAATGGTAAAAATGAGAAATGAATTTAGCTGATGGTTAAAGTATATATAGTGGTACAAGATTTGAAGATGATGTTGGGCATGAAGAGGAACATCATCCTTTTGGAGGAATCCAAATGGTAATTGATTTGATCTCATTTATGATTCCATCTTTTTTTTTGGACACTTTAATGATAGTTGTTTAGTATTGTGCCATGCAAACATCTTTTACCAACCAACATATGCGTGCTATTTTCCGTCACTCCATATTATTAGTTTCTTATAACATTATTATTACTTATAATAACTTCCACTAATTGACTACCAACAGCATTTCTTTCATTGTTGAATTGGACAAAAAAAGTTAATTGATTCATAATTAAAGTTAGTTTAGATTAAATACGGGAATTACATTTTTTATGTTAGTATTATAAATTGACAAACTCGTCCACGTCATTCATTACTAACTGTTAGTTATATATCAAAATAATGTTCTTACCAAAATAACTTTTATTATTGTTTTTCTTATTAATATTGCACAATAAAATATACAAAACTTATTAAAAAAACAAAACAAAATAACATGTATTTCTAACAATAATAAAACCCCTCAAAACCCTTATTATTATTATTATTATTATTATTATTATTATTATATTAAGACTACTTTATCCAAACTTGTAATATTAGCTATTTCAAGTATTATTATCACAATTATATAATAAAAAACAACACAAATTAATTCAAAACCAAATCAACACCTGGACCAATTATTAATTATCATCTTTGTTACTCAATACTTATTAATTCAAAAACAAATCAACAACAATTATCATCAATTGTCTAATATAGAGTTTATTCGAATACAATTTTAATAAGTTAAACTTAACTAAATCATAATAACTTTCTTTGCCTTAAAATCACTTGATTTCAAGAACTACTCTCAATAGAAAAGAGCAATGTATATGCTCTAACTTGTTTCTAAGAATTTTTTTAAAAAAAACAAAACAAAATATATAAACCTATACTAATATAAATTTATCTTTTTACTACATATCAATCATGTAACAATACAGCATCATCTATCCGGAAAAAAAAAACTAAAATAGTTAACTTGAGATCTAAAAGAAAAGAAAAAGTTACTTTGATATAAAAAATAATCAAGTAAGATTAGTTTAAACTTTGCTCAATAATAAAAAAATAATATTTGATGACTATGACATTTCTAACATACTTTTCATAGTAAGTAAGACTATGATCAACTTGTAAATGATAAAAGACTTTTTTTTTTTTGTCTACTCTAATTTGACAGTTCCAATATACCCTTTCTATTATTAAATTAAAAAAATTTATAAAAGTAATTATAAAAATAAATATTTTTTATACTTTTATTATAGATAATTACTTTTATTAAGTAGGTGATTTTTTATTACAATAATTATTTGAATTTTAAAAAAATAGTTACCTAAAAGATAAAATCGAAAGGATTTATATATATATAATTAGCAGAAGAATCTTCTTTATAATATTATGTGAATGTCATTAAATGATTGATTTGATTTATAAAAGTAATATATTTCAATCTTTTATTCAATTTTTTAATACATAATTAAGCCTTAAAAATATGTAATTTATCCCTGAAAAAATATTAACGATCAAAATTAACTTTTGAAAATATAAACTGAAATGGATGAAAAGCAAAACGCTCCACATTTAAAATTATTAACTTGTTTTTTTTTTTTAATTATGTGATTGTCTTTTAGAAACGATTAAAGTTAAATTTCTTTGACCGATATTGACGATAAAATTCTTTACGAAATAATGTTATCATTACTATGACTAGCAAATTTTGATTCTTCAATTCACAAGTAGCTATAAATAATAATCAAATAAATATTTAATAAGATATAAAATAAAACGATAAAACAAGAAATAAGCCTTGTGTTGAAGTTTTTCTATTAAACTAAATAGATTCGTCTCACCTATGTAAAGTCGAAATTTCACCATCGTCAAAGCTAGGGTTGATTATTCCTTTAATTGAAGCCTCAAATCTTAATATAGAGCAATAATAGTTATTTATATATCAAAACAATGTTTTTCCAAACCTACACACTTAAACAATTAACAAACCACTGATCATTTGACAAACAAAGTTAATAGCAGGGTTTAATGGAAAGTTATATATGTTTTTCTTAATTTGAAGATAGAATCTGGTGAAGGTAAGTTGGAAAAATTTGAAATGAATGAGTAGGTCCTAAGTCTACTAGTACAGTAGAAATTGACAGAAGAAAACAGAAGAGAAGACAGTGAAGATTCTCCCGTGGCGTGGGTGGATCTTATTTTGAGGATTCTCTTCTCTTCTCTTCTCTTCTCTTCTCTCGTGCACACAAAATGCATGCAATAGGTTGTCAGAAATGTACTTTATGCAACCCAAAAGGGTGAAAGCTCGTGCTAACACAATTACCACCACAATACTTAGGTTCTACCCGACAGGTTCATGCAGCCTTGTCAGGTTCACTGTTCCTTTCAGCTTTCCCATTACCATATTCTTTCTTGCAAATTTCTTAGTTTTTCTTTTCTTACTTCATTCTTTGAAACCCTAGTGAATCTCATGTTTATATATATATAAATATGTATTGAGGATGATGAAAAATACACAACTTGAAAGAAAAACATGTGACATATTAGGTTTTGCTTTTTAAGAAATACTAAGTGAAACGTGACAAAAACACATGAAGAAATGTTGTAAACTCTCTTGGATCACATGCTCATGATAATATTGCACTTCCTCTGCTTACATCCATGTTATTTCTCGTTGAGAATGTATTGGTATAGGACAATGCTCTCATGAGAGCAAATTACTAGGAATTTTAGGACTATAAAGGAACAACATACCAACTAGAAGTGTTTGAGTGAGCAGTAATTGCCACTACCTTTTACATAATTCTTCACTCTTTTTTTTTTAGTTTATTTTTACAAAGTAATAAATATTTTCTTCTTGAAAAAAATATTATATTTCTAATTATTATGGTTTTTTATATATATACTTAGTTTTTCTTTTTTTCACTCTCTTTATCATTCATTCAAAAGAAACAAAAAAAAAGAATCTTTTGCTTGCTTCCTTCCTTTATGCAGACTGCTGTCTAAACAATATATATATATATATTTTTTTTTATTTTTTTTTTACTTCTCTTCTATATTTCTAAAATTCTTGTTGAGTTTATTTAATTTTTAATACCACCAAAATGTAAAGGTTAGCATATCAGTGTACATGCATAATTTTTCTTGAAAGTTTCGCAGAAGAAAAAAATTAATTTATATATTCTCTTCATTTTATTTTTTTTTGTAATTTTCGGCTATCTTTGGCTACATTTTTTCTAACTCTAATAACATGATCTACTGACTTGCAACACATTGCAGTAAAGCATTGATAGTTATCAGATAACAGCACATTTTTTTAAAAAGATAAATGATTTTTTTTCTTATGAAAAAATTGAAAAGATGAATAGGTCTGTTATATCAATCAATGTGCTTGTTTTCTTTGAATTTTAGAATGATTATGGTCGCATTTGAGGGGGGGCAACATGTCTGTTAAAGTGAGAAGGTTCGTTTCAGGAACCAACCCACACTTTGTGCTAACTTTGGGAGTGGAAACCTAAGTGGAAACACTTCTTTTAGCTCCATTTTCCATTTCTAGTGAGAGTGACTCAACATTTTTCCAGTTAATTAGTCACTTAATTAATTATTAATTACCATGTAGCACAAAAGAAGAAAGCAAATATTGAAAAGGAAAACGAATCCTGATCTTTGCAGCAACTTGCTACTTTTTTGCATACTAAAGGCAAATACATTCCTAGTTTCACTTTTTTAAATGATGGTGAAAAACAAGTAGACCAAGACTACGTATCTTTAATCATACATTATCAATGAAATTTAATTGTCTTAAAAAGTGCCAGTGAATATTTTAAGAATATTCTTTACGTGTTATTATAAAATAAAAGTATTCAATATAAACAATAAACACATATAATATATAACAATATAATATTGTTGTTCTTTAATGAATAAGATAATTTTCTTGAAGTTAGAGTTGGCGACTGAAAATGAATTTAAGTTCTTTTCTTTATTAATATCAACGCTCTTATTATATCTTTTTATTTTAAAATTTATTTCTTTCTCTCTTAAAAATATAATATTTTACTGTATTTTAATATAAATAAGTATTTTAGAATTTTTTATGCTGTGATTCCAGAATAATTAATCAATGCAACAACCTTAAAATGAAATAAATATTTTAGAGAAACATTTTAAAGGCGGTAATATTAAAGGAACTTAAAATTCATTTTAACTTCTAAATATATTAAAATTAACACTAAAACCTTTTTTATGAATTGTGATTTTTTTTTATTAAAATGTAAATCCATACTTATTCATCGTTTTTAAGAGATTTGTATATATATTCAAAAAGGATAACTTATATATATATATACTATATCCTGAATAAAAAATAAATATTTAAAATAATATTAAATACTTATTAAAGAAGGAAAATATAGTTTAATATTAAATTACTTTATAAATTCAGGACACAAATTATAGCACATATAATTATGTACAATTTTATCTACAATAATGATGGGTCGAATTAAAGAAGGTCCTGGATCAACCCATGCGATCTTACCATCATTATTTATTTATGAGACTAGGTTGTGTTTATGGATTTTTTTTTTATCTTTTTTCTTTTGTTGCATTGAGATTGTTGCTTTGAATCAGCTTGCGTAATGCTTCCTGGGTCCTCTGTATATATTATATTTAAAAAAATTAAAGTGAAATTTTATATACATTTCTATTAGACGTCATTATTACTTTAGTAATGTAATCATTATCCATTAAATGGTTAACATTATAAAAATGTATATAATGTACGTGCGCACGCCGTTATGAATATTTATAATTTGTAAATATAACGCATACACACACACACATATATATATATATATATATATATATATATATATATATATATATATAATGTTTCTTAAAGTCTTAAATTGTTTTTTATCCTTAATAAATCGTTATATTTTATTTTAATTTCTAATAAGTTTTCTTTGATACATTGGTTTTAATAATTTTTTTTTATTTTTTTCTAAACACGATTTAAATAATTCCTTTATCTGAGATAAAGTGTTTTAAATAGTGTTTTAAAGACTAGGAATAAAAAAAAAAAATCATTAGAGATATGCAACATAAATCTTCTAAACAATATTTTGGCCAAAGGAATTTTTTAGAATTCATTAGTTTATTTTCTCTTTCTCAATTTCTTTTTATTTTTTAGTCAAAGCTTGAAAAAAAATTGAAATTTATTTTCATAATAAAATATTTTACTTTTATATATACTATTATAATTTAAGAATTCTTAACTCTCTCCGTAGATATATAAAATATTTTTTTTTTGGAGGAAAGGACTTTTAGCACACTGTAAAATCTGCAATTTTTAGTAAAACATAAATTACACCCTAATAATTTGATTGGATAGTATATGAATATATTACGTATCCAAAATATAAATATTAAAAAAAAATTATACAGAAAAATGAATTAATTTTTTTCTCATATATTCTTTTTAGCACTTCAACTTCTTTCATATTAAAATATAATTGTTATAAAATCTTTAACACAAATAACAAATTGAGATGTGAGTTCATTATTGAATTAAACATCTAACACATTTCTTTCATATTTATATACTAAATTTTGCTAGTCTAAAAATCATTCTCTTTTGAAATTTAAATTCTAAATCCTATTTGAACTTTAAATTCTAAATTCTAAATAATCTTGTGATAGAATAATTTATTACACATTGTGTTGAGTATTTGTGACTTGTCATCCTTAAGTTGATGTCAAAAGCTTTTATCAATTCTTATTACATAATTTACTTAAAACTTATATCAAACATCAATATCTTAGTATTACCTTTACGATTATACTTATATATATTTATATTCTTCACAATGTTACTATTTTTATTATTACTTACAACATCATTCATACAATCTTGTATTGCTCACTTACATAATGTAATTTTACAATCATTTTTAACAATATATACTATAAATATGAATAAGACATCATTAACATTTAACTTGAAACAATATAATCTAATATAGTAGTTTTTCAGTTTTATGAAAAATGTCGTTTGAACTATGATTATATCGTTTAACATACATAACTTAAACGATAAAATGTTCACTTAAGTAATATGACCTATATAACTTTAAGTTTTGTCCCAACACTTAAGTAATATCTCAAGGTAGGGAAAGAGAATTGAATTGATCTCCATTTTGTAAGAATGACTAACTAATATTAAGTGTTCAAACTCTCCATAATAAAATAATTAATACTAACAATAGTAAAATAATTAACATTGACTCTCCAATGTTCTATATAATTACATAATCAACTTATATTTTACAGGACATTATCTAGTTTTATAATCTTAATAAATCTCACCTCTTTAATGATGTGAAGTTAAAAAAAAAAACCTAAATTTAAATACTTAAAATTTTAAGTTATATTCATAACTTTCAAATTTTAACATTTATCTATTCTAAAACCATTTATTTTAAACTATAAAAGTTAGGTCTTATTGATATAAATTGTATTTATAATTATTATTTTTTATCTTTTTTTCTAATTATATGACAATCTTTATCATATTTTTTTCTCATTATTTTTATTTTCTCTCCTGTCCACCTCTTAAATTTGAAAAAAAGAGGATTATTTTTTATAAACTCAAGGACCTTCAATTCAAACAATTTTGTTGGAGCCTGTTATGATCACTTTGAGTGATGATTTTTTTTTCAAATTTGTGAACTTAGAAATTGAATTTAATTTTATGATTAAATTGAAACAATTCGGCATTAATTAATTCAATGGAGTAAAAAATGACTACTTGTATAATAGAACATTTACAAATGAAATATATATATCTTTTAGATCATTGCTAACTAAAATATTATTGGTAGGAAGAAAGTAGATCATTGCTAACTAAAATATTATTGGTAGGAAGAAAGTATAGTATTATACCCATTGGTGGTCCATATGATATGATGTATTATATAAGTGCATACCATACATACTTGATGATAATGTATTATTTGAATAGGGAAAAAGGTGTTAGCTAAGAGGGTAAGACCCGTAAGTGAGTGGGGTAGCCTCAATTGGTGGTTATCTTGATTCTCTTTAGTCTTTCTGTAATGTCACAATTATACTCATCTAATCGTTGTGACATTAATTAATTAATAAAATATTCAAGGCTTTTATAAGAATGAAATATAATTCTATAAAGAGATCTTTATACTGCATAGATGGTGTTCTTTGTTGGAGTCTTCTGCATTCCACAATTCATGATAAAGTCTTAAAAATCAATTTTATAAAAAAACAAAAATCTATTTCAAAAGATCAAAATATAATTAAAATTTATTTTTATGTAATTTTCTGATTTACTTTTCTTTTTCAAACCAAAGTTTGATTTGGATGCTTATATTATATCTAAATATATTATACACATGTAAAATTGCTTATCAACTAAATATACACAATTATATATTCTGAAAATTGTTTTACAAGTTAATTGTGTTTTATTTATAATATGTTTATATTTATGAAAACATGATAATGACTTTGTATTATATTTCTTAAATATAAAATTATATAATTTATTTATGAGCATGAAAAAGAACTATAATTATAGATATAATAAAATCATAAAAAATAACAAATTTTTATATTCGATAATGTTTTTATTATAAAATATTTAATAATTTTATAATAATAAATATGTTTAAAACAAATTCAAATTAATTTTTAATCTTATATTTAGTTCAAATTACTATTTTAAAAAATCACAATGAAGTTAATTATAGACAAATATTTATGTTTTGTCACATACAAAATAATTAAGAAAAGAAGATATATTGAGATTGCATGTGACTTTAACTTTTATTGAGTTAAGAAACATTAATGATTTATTTTTTGAACCTTTGTTTTATTTTCACATTTGAGATATTGTGAGTTTTAAAATATTAGGGCTTTGTTAGTTTTATTTTTAAAATCATCTTAATAATATTAGGAGAAAAATATATAATTAAATTACTTTTAATGTGAAAGTTTAAACAAATGTAAATGCATGAGAACTAGAACAATTATATATGAAAATTGATTGAATACTAGCTATTACATTATGATAAAGGAGTTGGGTTTAGTCTCTAATAATCGAGTTGAAAAAAATGAGAAGAGTGCAAAAGAATTGAAACAGGAATTGGTGGAGGTGGGGTTTGGATTTTGAAAGAGAATGAATGGAATGGGGTATCCAAGTATCCACCACCGCGCTGTCTGGCTTTTTCTGTTGATCACGCCCAAGCCATTGCTCAATTATCATCATTCATCGCAACCTGCCAAACCATAACCTGCTAATCTCTACCAATAATCTTCTCCCTAATCAAAAAAATAATAGTTATGTGAATTAAGGGAAGAATTGTTGTTAGCAATCTTCTATTACATATAAAACTTGTATTGTCTTAACTTAAAGCATTGTAATGAAATTCATATAATTAAGCACAGCATTAGGCTGAGTAGGATCCATTTTTTGGTTTAAATTTGAAGGCAGATCATGAAAAGAAATGTGGGAGACAACTAAAAACATTCCAAGGCTATGAACAGTGGACATAACGTCTTTTTAGGGAGATTGTGGGCCATGCCTATTCCTTCTATTCCACACTCCTCTCTCACACTTGCCTATATTTATAGCCCCTCTTCTCCCTTCTTCTCATCACCACTTCCTACTCTTCTTCTACCCCTTTATAGCTCACACTAAACCACCTACCTACACCTCACTTAACTGCCATTTTGGTCAAACTACTTATACCCTTTTGCTTTCATTTCATCACTTCTCAATGGCTGATTTAGGCTCAGCCTCTTCCAGGAGAATGTGGTGTTCCATGCCCGAAAGAATGCAGCTGCATGTGGCCATGCTGGCCTTGCAGTTTGGCTATGCCGGTTTCCATGTTGTCTCAAGAGCTGCCCTTAACATGGGTGTCAGCAAGCTTGTTTTCCCAGTCTATCGTAACGTCATTGCCTTGCTTCTACTCCTTCCCTTTGCCTACTTCTTGGAAAAGTTAGTATCTTTTAAGCTTTCAGTGTTTTTACAAAAGTTCAGTTATTTAACCTACATATGCTAAAATTCACTCAATCACAAACACCCTCTTACTTCATTCAAAAAATCTGTCTGTACTTCTGCATAAGTATGTTCTAAGTCTTTGCGTTTATTTGAATCAATCTATGTTAACCTTTTTATGAACTTTTCACATGCAATTCATAAAAGGAAACTCACACACACACAGAGATATATGTTCCAAATTAGTTATCTGTAATGTATCCATCAATCTCACGTGCAACTTTGTTTTCTTCTTTTTGTCCAGGAAGGAGAGGCCAGCAATTAGCTTAAACTTTGCCTGCCAGTTCTTTCTTCTGGCTCTTGTCGGGTATGTATAATTTATCAAACCATGCAAGACTAATTACAATTAAACTAAATCAAAGCCTTTCTTGTCTTTCATTTTCAAAATAGCAAATTTAGGACTTTCCTTCGATAATATATATACAAATGTGGCATTAAACAGGATCACAGCAAACCAAGGTTTCTACTTGCTTGGGTTGGAGAACACATCCCCTACCTTCGCATCAGCAATACAGAACTCTGTGCCAGCCATTACATTCCTCATGGCAGCCATATTCAGGCAAGCCCTTCTTTAGTTAACCAATTATTATTGCTACATATGACTTCGGAAACATGTGTTATATATATATATACAAATCAAATGCACACATGTCTTACTTACTACATGCTTACTTACCCTTAGTGTATATAAACACATGAACATGATACACATATATGAATGATAATGTTTGTTTGCAAATTTCAGAATAGAGCAAGTGAGATTGAACCGAAAAGATGGGGTGGCAAAGGTGGCGGGAACCGTTTTGTGTGTAGTTGGGGCCACTGTGATCACACTTTACAAAGGTCCAACAATATATAGCCCAGCAACCCGTGTGAACAGCATGAACAGCAACACAATAACAGCACCAGTGTTTGATTTTGGGTCACTGTCACTTGGAGATGCAAAGGGGAAGAACTGGACCCTGGGGTGCTTATACCTCATTGGACACTGCTTGTCATGGTCTGGTTGGCTTGTGTTGCAAGCACCAGTTCTGAAGAAGTACCCGGCTCGCTTATCTTTCACTTCCTACACCTGTTTCTTCGGACTCTTGCAGTTCCTGGTCATTGCTTTGGTCCTTGAAAGAGATGCACAGGCCTGGCTTTTCCACTCTGGTGGAGAAGCTTTCACAATTTTATATGCGGTTAGTAACTTTTATATATAATATTATTGTGTACTTGGTACTGTCTGTATTGAATATTCAACCAGTAAACTCTCATTATGGCAATTTAGTTCCTCATTTTTTTAAAAAGTATAAAACTTACACACAATTCTGCTAGTATTTCTAATGTTTTACAGCTAATTCACAGTAATTTCATAAAAAAAGTGGTTTTGAAAACTTAGGGTCATGAGCTTGCTCATTGTTTATTCAATGGTTTGGAGTAGTATCATTTGTAAAACTTGCTTTATCAGACACAAACATGTATGAATGCATAAAGTGGCCAGCGATCAGAGTCTTTGTCATGTGCGTCATAGATATGTTAACATGATTCTTCCATTTTTTTAGAGGAAATGAAACTGATCAAAAGCTGATCGTTTTTCTAACTAGCATATATAACTAATTTGTAATTAAAATATTAATCTGAAAAGTGCTGCATGGGTTTGAGGCGTGACATTATATATACAGTCCAAAAGTGGTTGTGAAATCATGTTCTTCTGCGTGAATAATGGTTGGAAAACATTTATTGATGGTAAGATGAGAAAGAAAGAACTAATTGAGTTGTCTTGTATTTTAATTAAGTTTTGATAATGGGTTGCAGGGAGTGGTGGCATCAGGAATTGCCTTCGCTGTACAAATATGGTGCATTGACAGAGGTGGCCCTGTGTTTGTTGCTGTGTATCAACCTGTTCAGACTTTTGTTGTCGCCATCATGGCAACCATAGCTTTAGGAGAAGAGTTCTACTTGGGAGGGTTAGTCCCCACTACACTAATTATCCTTCATTTTCTTCATCATGTTAATGAGTTAAAACAAGATAGATAAGAAAAAGTCTTACAAAAAATGTTCATGCATGAAAAAAAAATTGTGCATGTGCTCATGGTTCAAAGAAGAAATTGAAGTTTCCTTGACTCATGGTGCACAAAATGGATCCTCAATCAAATTTTGACTAAATAAATACTCACGCACTAAACATAACTTCATTTTTCAATGAATCAGAGTTTTGACTGCGTATTTCCTGTAATATGCTGAGTCTGAAATGACCCAAAAGTATTGTTGCTGTCTGGATATTTAGAAAATGACAAAAGCTCAGTAAACGACAATTGCAGCTAGAAAAACAAGTAAATTTGTTACCTTTCGGTGAGACCTGAAAAGGGGTTTCTGCTGAATGATTCTACATTCCAAAGGGTTAAAAAAGTTTGAAAATTTATACCATAGGCGTGTTGAACAGAAGATTGTGTCTCGTGTGCTTCTTAAAGTTGTTTACTTTTTGCTCCCTCTTTTTTATTTTTTTTCCATAGTGATAATAATAATAGTTTGGCTCTTGGGTGAATTCATGATGTCATATAGGATCATTGGGGCAGTGCTGATTGTAGCAGGACTGTACTTCGTTTTGTGGGGTAAAAGTGAAGAGAGGAAATTTGCTAGAGAACAGCTTGCGATTGCTTCCAGTACTGATCATAGCATCATAAGGCCTGCAAGCCACGCCAAAGCATCACTTGCTCAGCCACTTCTTTCTTCATCAACAGAGAATGTCTGAGCCAGAAAATTCCAACTTCAAACCACACCATGGTGACAAGAAGAGAAACAAAACAGAAAAAATGATCAGTTATACATTACTAGTCACTACTACTACTACCTTGTGTCAGCAAGCTTTGTGTGTGTTCCAACTTCCAACCAGTTTTCATCTTTTTTTCCTTTTTTTTATTTATCAAATGCTTTTGAGTAGGTCCTTTAGAATGAGAGGGTTGTGGGAATGATTGTAATGGTGGATGCCACTTAAGTGGGGCCTAGAGCTTGAAATCCTCCATATGCTTTTGTATGTCAATTAATTTATGGTTTGATTTACGAAAAAAGAAATTTTGTTATATGGGTCATGCAAGATTAAGAAAAATTACTTATGATGTATGGAAGTAGAAGTGACAAAGACCTCATAAAATTTCCCACTGAACTCTTGCTTTGTGAGTAGGTTAAGTAATGAAGATGTTTTGATAAACCAAAAATAATTACCATCAAACACAATCATCGTTGTGGTCGGATTCAACCAAAACCTCTTTCAAAGTCATAAAGATTTATCTAAAGAAGCTATGAGATATATTGCTCACTAAAATATTGGTATTTTTTATTCATATATAATGGGCAAATGAGCTTAATTTGCATTGTCCCCATTATGTTTTTTAAAATCTCACACAGACCAATAGATAGAGAGTTGGTAAGATACTGCCACGAGGCAACAAACTAACATATGTCATTGTTAATTCTTGTAAAAACATGGACAACTCGACAACATTCTAGGTGAAAATTATTAGCATATTTCAACAACCAGATCCCAATATCATATTCTTAAAGGCTTGTATATGTGAAACATTGAGATCTATGATCATATATTAAGTTAATTCTCCCCTCTACTTTAAGTTTACTTTACTAAGATGATCAATTGATGTTTTTCCTTTTCTGGTCAAACCAAGAGTATCTTTTTCTGTACACTTTTTTCCGATCTTTGCTTTGATAGATGTCAAAATGGTGATCTAAATTGACCATTGTCACAAACTGTTGAAGAAGTGTTTTAAAATATCTCTTTTTCTTAACATTTAAATTAACAGGTGAATAACATTTACTGTCAACAAGAGCCATCATCTTTTCACTTTAAGGATCAATCCCATGAATAATTACAATAGAGGTTCATTCACTCAATTTATTTATTTATTTTATAAAATTTCCCTCGTGATTATAGTCTCAATCTTTCAATCAAACTTTGCTTCTATGATCCTCCATTCCCAAGATGTCAACCTTTCACAATTTGCTTTAGGCAAAAAGGAAAAGAAGTAGATTTTTTTTATTATTTAAAATATATCATTATATATGCATATACTAATACATATGTATACTCATTTTAATTTTATCCATATATAAAATTGAGTGTGGTTATTTCTTTAATTAATTTTCTCATTTAATAAACATTCATATGTTTTATAAGCATTCCATAATATTTCATAATAGTTTGGAAACATTTTAAAAATATATTTTAGGTTTAATTGTGACATCCTTGTAAAGCTATAATTCTGCGTAACTTGATCAATCTTCCACCACCCACCACTTATAATTAAGAGACAAAAAGATTTTCATTAAATTTTTAACAATACTTCAAAATTATTTTTTAATATATTTATATCATTCATTTAAAACATACAAAACTATCCCACGTAATTATTAGTACTCTACACCTATATCTACTCATATATATATATATATATATATATATATATATATATATATATATATATATATATATATATATATATATATATTAATAACTTGTATATATAATAATAACTTGAGCAAGGAGAGTCTCACTTGACTTAAGAGAGTCTCGTTTGAGTAAAGCTAATAAAAAAAGACAAATTTTACAACCACGTTTTGATCTATAAGTATTCAATATCTGAAACTCATGACGTTTGAGATATACAATAAACTCTCATTATTTTTCTCATCATATATAATTTTAATCTATATAATTTAAATACTCAAAAAGTCATGATATTTTTGTACATATGCTTCACTATTTAGTAATTCACATGTCATTCTAAATTTATAACGTCATACGTTTCATATCAACTTATCATTCATAAATAAATATGATGAAGTCAATTAGTCCACTGTAAGTGTTTGGTTAGCTTAGTGAGGGTTGAAAATCCAAAATATGGGAATTTCTACTTTCACTCCCATGATTTCTTCTCTTTAACCTCCATCATCTTTTTTTTCTACGTCCTCGCCTTCTAACCCTCAACAACTTTCATATTATGCAAATCGGAAGTGACTTCCAAATTCCATAATCTAAAGCTTTTTTATGATTTTTTTTCGGATTCTGCAATCAGAAAAAACTTCAATATAACTACTTTTCATTTTATACTTTTAAATTTTTAAACGAGTTTCCAAAAATCCTAGTATTTATTTTCAGTTTCAAAGAGGTCTAGCTTGATGTGAGGAAATAGAGATTAGGTTAAAGTTTTTCGAGTAACTTTTGATTTGTAGTATTGCAGTTAAATTCCTTTTGGTCATTTGCTCCCGCAACCTATTATTACCGAAGCATGATTGGCTCTTTTGACCTCTTATATTTCTTATGTCTATATTCTAATGATCTAAAGCATAATTGAAATTTAGACCTACTTCATTTCTAAAGATAATCATCAGCAATAATGCACCCCAATCTGTTTCTAGGTTGACTGATATGGTTTGCACTGCAACAATAAAAGTAATTTTATCCCAGCAAGGTCAATTATATAGATCATATGATGCTATCACAGGCTTGGTTAAAAACCTAAATTCTCAAGTATATTACGCATAAATGGTGATGGATTAATCATGCGCAGCCATAATTAAAAGCAACAATCTATCCAACTTCAAGAACAGAAGCTACTGTCACATTATATACTAGCAAAACATTCTTCTGATCTCAAAATACCTCGGGACTAATGAAATTCATTCTTCCAATCACAGAATATTCAATGAATCACAAGCATCAAGGAACTAGCCCTATGAAGCACAATTAATCAACCGTATAATATGCAGTGAAACAAGATGTCAACTATAGTTCAAAACAAAATTCTAACCAATTACAAATTAATAAACAAGGCCTGGAAATCACATTCTAAGGCTCCACTGTTGTGACCTGTTGCCATTCCCCGTCTACTGCTTCTTTCCACAAAGTCACATTGTTGTTCCCATCAGCCACAGCCAGAATGTTTCCTGTCAGTGACCATGAGACCCTCCACACAGGTGTCTTGAAATCATTCAAAACCTTGCCTTCCCACTGATCACCCTCTTTTGCCACGGTCCATATAACCACTTTACCATCCTGTGATGCACTAGCAATAGTAGATTTAGGTAGCCCTAAATTGGGTGCCCAGGCAACATCTCGAACCCAATCTGTGTGCATATGAAGAGCAGGGAAGCAGTCCATCTTCCACAGTCCATTGTTAAGCTTCCATACCTTCACAGTATTATCACAGCCACCAGAGCACAGTTTCTGCACAGGATCAAGCAACCCTCCACCAACAAGGGCACCAGGTGCCATTGATGGTGCCCATGACACAGAAGTGACACCAACTGGGTGAGCCTGATCAATCCCTGCAGTGTCCCAGCCACCATCTGCTCTTGCAGTGAAAACAGAAATATTCCCATTAGATGAGCCACAAGCCAAGCAGAGACCCAACTCATGGGGCGCCCAAGCAATAGAATTCACAGATGATTTGTGCTCATCAAACACATGAGCTTGAGTCCATTCATTTTGGTTTCCCTCCTTCCATACAATCACACGGCCATCATAGGAACACGATGCAAGTAGCGAACCAAACTTAGGGTGAGCCCACGCCACTTGCCAAACAGGTCCTTGGTGACCAGTCAATGTTGCTAGATGATTAGACGCCGTGTTGCTCACTCCGATTATCTTAATTGTGTGATCTGATGAAGCTGTTGCCAGCCTCTTACCGTAGTAATCCATTGCAACATCATGGACCGTGTCTTGGTGACCCGTTTCAACCTTCTGAGAAGGCATATTTCTGCTACCAACACACACAATGCAAACAGCTAGTTTCAAACAACAATTTGCAAGTGAAACTAATAGTCTAAAATAACTAAACTAACCCCTCTCTTACCTAGTCACTTCCAATGCAGAGAAGGTAAAGCAAATATCAAACAAAAGACAATGAAGGAAATAACAAAAGCAAAAGCATAAGATTCAATACCAAATACACAAATATAAAACATTTTCCAAGCAAGCAGATCATCAAACTTCAAAAAACAATTCGCTATACATAACAATAAATCCATCAACAAAAACATAATACTCAAGCAAAACCCTATGTCCAAGCTGATGAAGAGTGAAAACCCAACCAAAGGTTTTAAATTTTACACAAATATTAATCTAATTTAGCATTAAAGAAAGCAAAACGCAATTCCGTGCAAATCATGATCTATAAATGATCACATAATCGCAAGCAATTCACAAATTAAAAACGTCAAACCCTGTAAGAAAAAATTAAGGGTAAACGGTTTATCATTGAAAATAAGCCGCATCTGGCGAAACAAATGTGGGGAATCAAGTAATGGGGCTGAGGTGAGGAAATTGTTCCAAAAAAAAAAGAGAGAAATCTATCCAATAAAATAGGAAGGATCGTAAAATGGGAACGGAATTAGAAGATCTAAGTTGAGATTTTAATAGATCGACAGAGAATGGAGAAGGTACCTGAGAAAAAGAGAGAGAAAGTGAGGGAGCCAAAGGTGGCTGCCGGAGCTGCCGTGGACGGTGGAGGGAGTAAGGGTGGCCGATGAGTGTAAGATGAGATCTAACCAAAGAACTGAAAATGGAGAACAGGATTTCTTATAGCCAATGGACAAATATTATAAATATATAACTCAAAAAATAAACCATAACACAAACTTTTAACAAAAAATAAAATAAAATGCCTTTCATTTGTTTCTTATTTTAATCTATACATTTTTTGGTCATAATCATATAACTGATGGTTTTTTCATTATGAATAAAAATTGTAATTATTATAAAATAATTAATTAAAACTACTAATAAATAAAATCAAAATTATTTACAGAAAGTAATATTTTATAAAATAATAAAATAGAACAAACAAGTCCTTTCTTTTGAACTTTTAATCATTTTTAAAATATTACACCATAAACAATAATGAAAGCATTTGTGTAAGTAAAATTTGATGGCTGATAATAAACGGGCTAAAAGCCCATGTCATGTCAACCTCTGATTGGGGACTGCTTCTTCCTGCACCTCCGTATCATCTTCCTGCACCTCCATAGTTTAGGCAAATTTACCATTTAACCCTTTTTAAAACATTTCATATCCCATAATACCCTCCATCACCCTTTACATCCTTTCTTCCTCAACTTTGCCTGCATCCCGTTCCCACGCCACTGCACCCCATTCGACGGCAGCTGCACCTCCCCCTCTATCTCCACCTCCACTCTCAGTGCTTGTATCCCAGTTTGTCAATGCAGATCTACATTGAGTGCACCTTAGTTGTTTTGTTGTTGGCCTGGTTCTCCATTATTGTTCTCCATTCACGGGGTTCGTGAAAACCGTAACCCATAAACTTCAACTTTCATCATTTTGGCACCCATTCAAGCAATTGAAAGGAAGGTAAGCAATATTGTAAGTTTAATTTTAGAGTGTAGAGGTAGTTGTGGTGGATTGGTGGCGGAGGATGGTGGTGGTCCAATTTTTTTTCACTGTCAAACTGTTCTACGGTTTGTAGAAACCTTAGGTAATTCAAATTTTCTCTTCTGCTGTTTGTACAAACCGTAGAACAGTAGAAAATTTTTTTTCTATTCTGCAGTTTATACAAGTCGTAGAAGAAAAAAAAATTTGTACTGTTATACGGTTTGTACAAACCGCAGAAGAAAAAAAATTTGCTACTGTTCTACGGTTTGTACAAACCGTAGAACAGAAAAAAAATGTTCTACGGTTTCTACAAACCATAGAGTTCTCTTATACACCTAAGCACTTACGGTTTGTACAAACCGTAAACTCTTACGAATGTTAAAATAACTACAGTTTGTGTAATCCTTAAGAGGCATAAATCTTGTTTTTAAACTTACGGCGTACAGAATCCGTAAATATTAAACTTCTACGGTTTTTACAATCCGTGGAAATCAGAAAAAATGAATAACAGATACCTCGACGAAGACGACGGTGGTTGTTTTTCAGCCACCCACAACCACCGACGGCCACCCAAAGTGCTTTCAACCCTCCACTCCAACACCGTAGGAACCTCTGCGACACCTTCCACTGCTATTCAGAAATGCACCGCACCCCTTTTATGGAAAACCTTCTTTTATAGCAGCAGGAATAATTTTGTAATTTACTCATGTCTATTATTGAAATTTTAAAAATTATGGAGGTGCAGGAAGATGATATGGAGGTGCAGGAAGAAGCAGTCCTGATTGGGTCAACCCGTGCTAAAGCCCAATCTTGTGGATCCGTGTATTTGCTCAAAAACAATTTTTCAATCATTGGCCATGTCCTTGGTAAAGTTTTCTGCCTTATTATTTATATATACAAACTATTATTTTAATCCTTCCAAAGAAATAAAACATAAATTTATTTTATATAATATATAGCCTTATAACTTTAAAGTAAATAAAATATTCATTTTCATTTTAATTATAAAAATAACCTATTTTTAGACCGATGGAGAACCATATTTGGTTTGTATAACACTATAACGGAGAAAACTAGCCAAACCACCTATTTTTTTTCTAACCTATATTTTTTTATTGAAAATAATATAGAAGAGTATTCGATTATATTCTGATTCAATCAAATCATGAATGGGGTTTATTAATGTATGGTTTAGGATGTGCATTTAATCAATTATTATTATGATTATCAAATAATTAATTATATAAGAATTTGAGTTTATCTAATTTTTATTTTTTTTGTAATAACTGATTATGAAATCAAGTAAATTATATTTTAAGTTATTTCTGTGTTTTGATTTACAAGGATGAGTTGTAGAAGAATCTTAATTCAAGGAAGATTAGTTATACAGTGTATTTGTAATTTATGAAATAAATAAACAGGAAGGGAAAATTAATTACACTGAGTAAAGTATTAAGATATGACCACTTAGCAATCTATCCATTTATGTCTAGATCTAAATTAATTTTGAAAATAAATACAAAAGTCTAAATAGTTAAGAAAAGAAAAAAGTATTACTTGTTGGTGTATAAAAATATCACATTTTGCCATTAAATGGTGTTCACATCACACTATTATACCCCAAATCAGAAAACTCATTAGTGAAAAACCTGATGTCTACATTTCTTTATTGTTTGATGACCCTTATAAATGAGAGAAGCTTAGTCTCTCATCTCTTAGTTTTACTTACCAAAGTGAGAGTGATCAGAAGAGGATAAATTTTGTTGTTGTTTTTTTTTTTTTTTTGTCAGGG
>Ga0209700_104330_pt1 | contig 25795 bp, 9 predicted proteins | sample SiratroredBW_FD_187528 | JGI IMG/M metagenome (GOLD analysis project Ga0209700, IMG submission 187528) | Root nodule microbial communities of legume samples collected from California, USA - Siratro red BW (SPAdes) (version 2) | ecosystem: Host-associated > Plants > Roots > Nodule | place: USA...
TATATATATAATTACACTTTTAAAAAAAAAAAAACATTCAAACTGAAATTAAGAAAGCTTTTTTCTTTTTTCTATAGAAACCCTAAGAAAATTGTTAGAATAGTCTCTCCTTTATAAAATATTTGTCTTAAAAAATTTAGTATACATACTTGTGTCACTCAAACAAATATGATAGCAAGTTTCATATCTTCTATCTTTTCTCCAAAAGGATAGCTTCTTCCATGGAGATTTTTTTGTAATCTTTTACAAAATTTATTTATTTTTAATTGTAATTATAGATAAATCATAAGTTGGTACAGTTTCATTATAATTATATTATAGCACAATTTTATTTAATTGTACACATTTTATTTAATTCACCACTATAGCAAGATTTTAATATAAATTGTAACATTAATGGAAATAATGACAGAATTTTAATTGAATAAAATGGTACCTGACACAATTTGTATTCAATGCACAATTTCATTTTATTTTTGTAACAAAATTGTGCTAAATTAGTACAATTTACTGTAACAGGAATAAAAAATTTTATTTTACTCTGAAAATTTTATAAAAAACTATATCAAAATGGGAAAATAAAATTACCTTCGCCATATGAATGGTTTTGTTCCAAGTGTCTTCACCAAATTCATGTACTAAACTTATTTATATTTTATTTGTTTTATTAATTTTTATATGATTCAAGTGGGGTGGAATAATTGAAAAAAGAGGTGGTGTTAGTTTGCCCCAGTGGTTTAGAATTATAAACAACAAAAGTCAAGCAAGTAAAGATGACGGGTTGATGAAAGGTAATGTAAAAGTGAAAGCCTAGCTTTTTCATAATGTTGGTGGAGCTTGCATATGTTACAATTAGTGTCTTTGTAAAGCTTATCACTAAGATGGAATAAGCATTCAAATATTCAAATTTTCATTGCATACCATCTCATAGTTTCATCTTTGAAGTTGTTTTCTCATTTTCTATTACTTTTATTTAAAAAAAAAAAAAGAACAAAGTTGACATGAATGGTATTTTATAATTTTTAACTTGTTTTACATTTGTATATGTTTTGAAAAATTTTCTTTTTGTAATAGAATTAAAACACTCTTAAAGTGTTCTTATTCATATTATTCTTTGTTGTTAAAAAAAAAAAATGATTACATAATTTTACAAAACAATATAATTTATTAAAAAGTTAACAAATATTTTATGGTGGAAAATTTTGCTAGCTAATTTCTCATGGAAAAATTTCGTTGTTAGTTATTATGCAATACCATTACTTCTCTCAAAATAATTTATTTCATATTAAAAATAACATCTCCAAAATTTAAACCACTCTTTGCACAATGTTTAATTATTGTCATGTTAGATATGTATATGCTTGATTACTGAGATATTCTCATCTAAAATTTGCTTTTTCTTTGTTTTTTTTTTTTTTTTTTTTTTTTTTTTCTTAGCATACCCCATTAGTTAGGTTGAAATGACGATTAGCATGATGATTCATTTGCACTACCAATCTATTAAAAAAGTCATTCCAGGAGAAAAAGTGCTCATCCACAAGATGATTGTAACATCGAAGGAATAAAGAAGCATAAAGATAAGTCTAATTCAAATATCATAATGCCAAAATAATTATACAAAATTATTGGACTCTCATGAATACAAAATGAACCATGATGCAATGGTACTGAAAAAAACTACAAATCTTCATGATGCAATATGATTGGAGTCTATGTCGATTTGAAAGAATCATCACTCCCGTAAAGGTAAATCTTCACAGTGCAATGTTATATCAATCTCAATGGCTTCACGATGCAATGCACGATCGGCTTCACATGTCCATACAAATATAGAAGAATAAGGACTAAAATGGGTTTAACCCAATGCAACATTAATATAAAATTTCAATTAATTTTTAAATACTTTTTCAGAGCACAAATCCTTAAAATTTTATAAATTTCAAATTAATTTTTAAAAAATTTATATTAACTGTAAATTAATCTTTAATTAATTTTTATTTTTTATAACTTAATTACCAATCTACCTAACTTATTTAGACCCAACTCAACTGAAACTCAAGTGTCTTGGACTAACTCTCTCTCTCAGCCCAATCCGACCAAAACGAAGTCTAACTAGAAACGGATTCTTCCAGCACCTTCATAAGTTTTTAAATGACAAAAATAAACTTATTAAAATTAACAAAAATGAAATTATTGAAATTACAAAAATGGATATAGAGAAATTTGAAAATAAAAGACAACCCAATGTATTTTTGTTGAAGTGATATTTAGTACGTCATCGTTGAAGATTTTATCATGATCGTCGGTCACTGGTAGTAGTTTGTGTGGTGGATGAGTTGTTTGTCGATAATTAGTGGGTGAATGGTTAAAGGTTGTTGAAGGTGATTCTATTTGTAGTATCGTAAGAGCGATGACTAAGGTATCAATTTTTCGTTTTCATTTTGATTAACGGATTGTACAATCCTGTATATATTTTGATTAAATTTATGTATATCAGATCGCGGAATCCGATATACAAAATGTATACCAAATTTGAATTAGGGAATTCAATCCTGTATACAATTTTTTATGATTTTTCAGATTGCACATCGGATTGCAGAATCCGGTATATATTTTGTAATACAAAAATTAACCTAATCTAGTTTATTAATTGAATACCAAATTCTGAAATCTGGTGTGCAATCTGATATACAAAACCATAAAAAATGTACACCGGATCTTCGACAGCCTGTAAAATTTTCCCACCCCCACCATCGACAAAGAGCATCTCCAATTCATGCCTCCAACCTTTTAATCAAAGATTTGAGATCTCAATTTCAGCCAACACAGTATTCCTCTTCGCAAATAAAGGTGCCACACGAATTTGTCTCATGTGAACAGATAGACCAACAATGATGATGAATCTAACACATGCCGGTGAAGAGGAGCGGAAATGCCGGTAAAGAAGCGCATGAACGTCGCTAGTGAGACAAGTGTAAGGAGACCAAGCAACAATGCATTTCACAAATAGAGTGAAAGGCATAGTTGAAATATAATATTATATATTAATGATAATTTGGACATTTTAATTTTTCTATAGAGGTATAGGGAGAAGTCATCCTAACTAGGGCTCAAGTCCAACTCATCCTAACCTGGGCTAACAACCCAGCCTAACATGAATAATGCCGGTAAAGAAGCGCATGAACGTCGCTAGTGAGACAAGTGTAAGGAGACCAAGCAACAATGCATTTCACAAATAGAGTGAAAGGCATAGTTGAAATATAATATTATATATTAATGATAATTTGGACATTTTAATTTTTCTATAGAGGTATAGGGAGAAGTCATCCTAACTAGGGCTCAAGTCCAACTCATCCTAACCTGGGCTAACAACCCAGCCTAACATGAATTTACCTTGGCTCACTCCAAACTAACCTATACTCAATCCAACTCAGACCTAGGTTAGACCCAACTCATTTAAACTTGATTTAGGCCTAACTCAGCATAACCTACTTCGACCCAACTCATCATTTTCTTTATCATTTTTAGAGATTTTTTGTTTAAAAAGATGGCAGATGGGTTGGCCCTAGCCCATAGCGCTTTTGTGACGAGTTCTTCCTGCACCCTAATAAAAAAATTTAATATCACAATTGTCCTTATATGAGAACCAGATGGCACCCCCATCCGGTTGTCATTTGTAAAAAAATTAACAACCGGATGGGGTGCGTTCTCATTTCCAAATCAAAATGATAACCGGATGAAACCCATCCGGTTCTCATTGTCCAAATCGAAAATGGATTAATTTTTCGATTTGGACTATAAGAACCGGATGGGTTTCATCCGATTATCATTTTGATTTGAAAATGAGAACCGGATGGCACCCCCATCCGGTTGTCATTTGAAAAAAAAATTAACAACCGGATGAGCAGGCCATCCGATTCTCATATAAGGACAATTATGATATCAAAATTTTTTATTAGGGTACAGGAAGAACATATTAGGGTGCAGGAAGAACTCGTCCGCTTTTGTGGGCGTTTTGGCCCTATGAACTTTTTCTTATATGGGCCTTTTGGCCTTGCAAACTTGGTAATTGCTTCCTGCACCCTCACCGATGCTTCCTGCACCCATCAAATTTTCAAAATTTCAATTGTGTCTTTGACACTTTTATACTGAAGGAGTGGTGCATTGTGGTTGATGGTGGTGCATTGTCGACTCCGACAGTGGCGACCGGAGTAAGCAGTAGCACTTTTCTCTTACAACTTGTTGTGAAGGAGTTTGAGTTGTGGTATGGAAAGGCGGTGGTTGGTAAGTTCTAAATTTTTTCTTTTTGCATTGAGATATGTTACAAGCTTTCAAAAAATCAAGTTCCGCAACAAGTATTTCAAAAGTCAATTTGAAAGGTGTAGAATGTGTTCTGAAATAGGTATTCAGAAAGGTTATTATTAGAGAGAAGTGAGATATGGGAGAATCTAAAAGCTAGCAAGACACTCTGCGACCCATAAAATCTTCCAGCCCGATCTATCATATGGCTCTTTCAAGAACAGAATAATAGAAAAAACCTATGCTCATAGAGCAGAAATCATCAACCAGACCTTACAAGATGATGTGTAAGTGTGAAGATAATTGGACATAACTATTCCTATACAAGAGTCAATGACAGCTTTATATCTAAAATCATCAACCACACTTCTTATTTCCAAGTTCCCTTAATACGTCTATAATTGACCTTCATTAAATATACTAAGCATCCTTCACATACTCAGTACCATCTTATTCATATCAAAAACAAATGATGTGAGTATATGTAATATAATACATATATAAAAAACAATACTTAATATTAATACAGTTTAAAATTTACACCTTTAGATGTAGATCTGTCCGTTGCATTCCGGTGTTCCACAGTTGCATCTATTACTCTTACACTTGATAAATTTTCCATTGAAGGAATTATAATCATAAGTCAGCTCTCTGCCAGCAGGAATGTCCTTCACAGCAAACAGCATTTTGTGAGGAAGATTCTTGTCATTGTGACCATACATAACATCTTTGACGCGGAGATTTGGAGAACAACTATGATTTATAAATCTTCCAATGTTTCCACATTTCCTTGCATTAATGAAGACCTTTCCAACACCTGCAAAAGAAGAAGACTGAAACTGTTAAATTAAGTCCAACACACAACAAAACAAAGTATCCATCATCATGAACATACCCATGTAAAATATATAGTCATTATCTAGCCTCCATTTAGCCTCCAGATAATCACTGACTTCTCCAATATACTCACATACAAAGCTTCCAGAGGGGACGAAAGAGCGTGTTTTAACACCCCAACCTTTCAGGTCCGTCATGAAGATTTCTAATTGAAACTGAATACCATTCTTAGTTAGTCCGTTGGTGCAAGCAGACGAGCATTTGCAAAATGGGCCACATTCATATATAAGTGACGATTCCATGTCAGAAGCAAGTTTTTTACTAAAACCATTAGCTATTCTACAACCATTCTTCCTGAAGCAGGCACAGTTGTCTTTGTTACACTCATCGGCACAATCACATCCACAAGGAATTGCCTTATTGAACTTGCTTGAGTAAATGTTATTTACTACATAATCAAAGGATGTGGGTAGCGGAACACAATCACTCGAAGTCACCACCCTGATACCAAACCTCTCCTGACCATTTGAAAGATCTTTAACACGAACAACCTCCTTTTCGACTACACAGCCTTTCGGTTTGTACTTCTTCCTACGAGTACTTGCAAGTTGCCTTGAATTTTCGCCATGGTCCTTAAGGGCAACACAAGTTTGGGGTTGTCCTGAAATTCTATTGAGCGAAAACTTGAACACAAGCTTTCCATATCTCCCTCTTTCTATTTTCAATGTATTAACCAAATACAAACCATCATAAACATATGAGTAATGAGAATTGCTGTTAGTGTTACTTAAAGCACCATCAGACTTTCCACAAACTTTGAATATCACCCTCACGGGACGTCTAGCTTGCATGCTATTTCTCAAAGCCAAATTTCCTCGTTCCAATTTTTGATCACGCAGTGAAGTAATTCTCCCAACAGAAGGATTTCCTCCTTGACCTTCATAAATCAAGGTACCATTGGGTTTCCTAGCATTATCATGGCGATTTGTCACGACAATGCTTGTGGCCAACAAGCTGTTGCCCATTACCTTATAATCAATGCCATTCCAAAATTGCCTGTGGAGACCAATGACATTGAGTTCAACCCTGTACTGAAAGACATCACCTACATCGATTCCTGGTATATGCCCCACGCACCTTAGAGTGTTCTCCCATTGATGTTCTTTTCTCATTGTCCTTGCTGCATCCATCAGAGCTTTTCTCCGAACCTTAGAATTCCCAGGTTCGGACACTTCGTACTGTTGCATTAGCTTGTCAAACAAGTTCCTAAAGGTCACCAATGCTTGATTCACCTTCCGGCGCTGCACAACCACTTCCCTCAATTCTTTGCCAGACGAACTGCTACCGGAGCAATCTTCACGCCTTTTCCTACAGGGCTTTGAAGCATCCATTTCTACACGCCCGATTTACAAAACGAGACTCTGTATCATATATATCCATCAGTGGTACCACAACAAGTAAAACAAAAGGTTAAAACCATCTAGAATGAACAAATACCAACAACAAAAATCACATACCAACAAGTAAAACAAAAGGTTACAAACAATTTAAAACAAATACCATTCACACTATTCACATTCCCACTATTTAAAACAAAAACAAAATAGTAAACTAAGAATTCAAATGCGGGAAAAAGCTTTTCCAGTAATGGAAGTGTTCAAATATAGAAAATTAAAGAATAAAGGAACAAACTTTCCCTGCAGAAGAACATGCAAAGCACAAAACAGTGAAACAAGGATGCAAAACTTCAGGGGAAAACAACAAAGAAAGTAAGAAAAAAAGAAACCACCCATGAAAAACCAAGAAAAACAAGTGCAGAAAGAAGCAGACTCCTGAAAATGAAAACTTTGAAAGGATAGACACACGAAAAGATTATTACCACCGTTCTTAAATCCTTGAAAGAACAGAACTTTCTTTGCACTGTACAGGAGAAAGGAGAGACAGGGATGAAGAGAGAACCTAGTCCTGCAGTTAATTATTAATATATAATTGATAATAGTTAGAATGGAATTAGTTAGAATGGAATGCAACGGTTAAGGATTGTAACGTTTATATTATACAGATACATTTAATTTAATTTTATTTTTTGTTAATTTTTGTAAGTCATCAAACTTCATGACTTGTAAATCATTAAATTTAAATCATAAAAGTGATAGAAAAAGTTTCAAAAGACTTAGTCACAGTATAAATTTAATTACAAAGGACACCTTCTTTTATAAAAGTTTCTTACATATGTTTTATGATTCTGAAAATATCTTTATTAATATAATATTTTTGTAAGAAATATTATTAATTCGACTTTCTTTATCTTCTGGTTTACCATTTTGTATAGTGTAGATTTTCTTTTACTATATCAATTTTTATTGTTTATGTTTTATTTTTTACATACGTTTGATGTGATTTTAGTTATTTTATATTATTTATTTATTTATTTTTAATAATATATTTTTATATGATAAAATATGATCGGTGAGTTCTGGAATGTAAGTATGTAATATTATGAATCTTTATCGAAACAATTTTTTTTAATAATGAAAATTTTCAAAAGAAATTTAAGAAACTTATCTTTTTTATTTATACAAGTTAAATAGAAAAATAAAAAATAAATACTAAAAATATTTAATAACGAGAGTGAGTTTTGTATTCAAACCATAAATTTTAATACATATCTCATTTATTCATGATTTTTTTTTATCATGGTATGTAATGTGTCAGGAAATTTATTATTTTTTGTAATTATTTAGGATACCTATTAATTTTTAGGACAGCATTTAATTTATTCTTTCATAAGTTATGAATAAAAATTAATTTTAAGAGAAAAGTAAGGTTGTGAATAGAACGTTATCATATTATTATTAATTACTATTAAAGGGATGGAGAGTAAGTGATGGTAGAAGATAGGAAAAAAATGACAATTGTGGACTTTTCTAGAATGATCGAGAGACTTATATCTAAAATGAAAGTGAATGTTGATAATCTTATTCGTAAATGTAATAGAATTTGTTATTATGTATGCGTTTTAACTGGTATTGAAAATTGTCTTTATATATATTAATCATATTTTGATATTCGTAAAAAAAATCTCATATTATATTAGTTATGACTTTATATTTGTTCTTTAAAAGAAATAAAATCTATTATTAATATTATAAAATATTTTAGGATTTTTCTATAGGTATAGATACGTGAAATAGGTGCTAAAAATATCTAAAAAAAAACAAAAAAAAAAGTAAAAGAGCAATAGTAAATAATAGAAATTTAAAATTCTAATTGACTTTGGGTGTTGGTGGGTTTGCCATCATATTTCAAGTAATTTTTATTTTTAAATAATTTCAACCAAAACTCTATATCAAAATTTGTACCTTAATATTGTGTAAAATATGTAACCATCAAAATAGTCATATACATTCACTTGTTCTTTGTTGTCTCCATGCACAATATTAAAATGCAATATTAGAGAAGTGCAATCAATTTTAATTTATTGATTTACTTTCAATATATGCTAATATCTAGACCTTAGTGATAATGATTTTTAGTGGAATCAAATCCCACAAGTCATCACATTCCTTATTTAATTTTTAGCACATCTCCATTCAAATTTTATATCAAAAGTTAAGACCTTTTTTTTCTGCCCTTATTATTGAGCAAAAGATACAACCATCAAACCATTCATGTACATCTATTTCATCTTCATTGTCTAAACAAGCAATATTTTAGCTGTACAACCAATTTTACTTCAATGTTAGCTTAAGATCCAAGCAAGTAAAACAAACCTTTTAGGTCTCAAAAATATTTTAACATCAATATATTATTATAAAATTAAAAAATATTTAATTAAAGTTTACACTTAAAAATAATTTTTAATTAAAAATTTAAAATATTTTAACTATGTATCGATACTATAAATATTATTTAATGAATAATAGTTTTAAAATTTTCTCCTGATAAATAATAAATAAACAATATTTTTATTTTTTTAATAAAATATTTAATAGTCAAAGAGTCTTAAAGAATAAAATTTTTAATTTTTTATCTCTTTCTATTATTCCATCAGAGTGATATCTATCTTTTTTTTTTCTTTTATCTAATTATTTCACTAGTTTTTCTATATTATTACTCTAATTTAAATGTTTGATTGTTATTAACCAATATCCAAATTCAAATTTGTTTTATTATTATATACTATTATTTTCATTTATGGGTGTGTAAACATTTAAAGGTTTGGAGCCATATTTTGAATCATTGCAGTTTGTATTAGCTTTTACTTCTTTTTGTTTACATCAATACTCTAATTTAAGTGTTTGATTGTTATTAACCAATATCTAAATTCAAATTTTTTTTATTATTATATACTATTATTTTGCATTTATGCCTGTGTACATTTAAAGGTTTAGAGCGATATTTTAAACAATTACAATTTATATTAGCTTTTGCTCCTTCTTGTTTACGTCAATATCATGTAAAATAAAAAATTAGAACTTGTTGTAGTGTTATTCAATTATTTTCTTTCTTGTCAATGCTTCATTACTTATTACATTTCTTTTCATCAAATTATTATGTAATCTTTTTTATTAAAAAATTTTAATTTAAAAGTTTAAAATCTAACAAGGTAATAATATCTGAGTTATTACATATTACTTTCGAATTATCATGTCATATTGTTTAATTTTTAAAAAGATTAACAATAAAATAAAATTTAATGAACTCCAAATACATGTAACTTTTTCTTTTTTATCTTTTTTTTTCCTTTTTTTCTTTATTTATATTTGAAAACAATTATTATATATACTATCATAAATGTAAATAATGAGTTTTTTGTCTTATAAAACATGGTTTACTTTGGCACTTAAAGTGGTATTAAATGTCATTTTCTCAAACTCACCTAAGATGTTTCCTTCTTCATGAAACAGGCCTTGGCATAACCTCTGAAAAATCCAGTTTCTTGTGTTGCAGAACCAGACGTTGCGCTTGTGCCACAGTGCCCAAGGCCTTTTTATCCATCAAAAGCACACATGCATGGATTAATTGCGACACAGTGTTGATATCGTGCAACATAATATAGTAATAATATTATTATTGTGATTGATCTTATGTAATGATATGGGACCTAAGTTTAATTCTGTATTTAAATATGTTATAAATACACATTTATATTTGTGTTTGGACCACTTATTAATTTTGGTTTTTAATTTGTAAGTACTTGTGCTTATGAATATGTTTAGTATGAAGGTTCAAGAGGTAAGCCACCACAAGCCATAACCATAGTCTTATTTTGTCATTTCATATATCATAAAATTTTATGATAACATATATGATATCACAATCTACAACAAAGTCATATTCTCCGTTTTAAAATTTTTGTGATGCCTATTATTTTTGACATCATATCTCATCACAATTTTTTTAACGAATTTAGAACTATTTTCTGACCAATCAACTTTGTCACGAGAAATTATTTTTTAGTGAATTTTTTTATAAACCAAAATCAATTATTTCAGTGTTGGGAAAGTTAAAAGTAAGCATTTTTATAAAAAATAAATAAAATTGATAAATTAATTTTACAATACAATAATAAATCAATTCTGCCATCTAACTGTTTTTGACATATATTTATTGGAAAACAAATCTGAACCAAATATAAGTACTGAAAAATTATAACAGATATTTTATAAAAAAGGATTTCCTAATATTACAAATTTGATACCTTCCTTTTTTCATCAATCATTTATTTTTCGAAAAGATGATGTTTCCATAGCAATCATAAGAAAAGGAACTTTGAATTATTAACTTAGAGGGGTACAATATGCCAAGTACATTGGTCTTTATTGTCATCCAAGAAACCAAACTACCTAGACAAGTTTATTTCATGAAAATTCTTTCTCTTTCCATGCACTCAAATTTGAGAGAAACCAAACACCAATTATCATTACTTAATTGTAGTTGATCTTGAGCATGTCAATGAAGTTCTTGCCCTCACCAATGTCATTGGATGCCAGAAAGTTAAGAAAATCTCTGAAGCTGCTCTCCCTATACTTCTTAGGATGTTGATCATCCACAAGCTCTTTAGCTGGTTCCATTTTGTCATCCAACCCTAAACTGAACAAGCTAGTGATGGAGATCCTTGTGTGGTCCTTGTTAAGGGTAGCCCTGTGCACAACACTCTTGTACAAGCCATTGCTTAGTACCTCTAAATGGTCAGTCACATGCACTTGAAGGGCACCAGGAATGTGTGGAACAACCTTCCATCTTCCATCTTCCAAATCCATTATCTCTAATCCAGGGTAGTTCTGGTACAAAATGGTTAAAAAACTATAGTCAGAATGTGGAGGTAGCCCTAGTGCAATCTCTGGTTCAGGGCATGGAAGGTAGCAATTCACAGCCATCACTTGCATGCCATCTTCAATCTTTTTTGTTAGATTGCATGGATCTAATTCAAGACTCTCCATCAGTGCCATCGTCACCTCTAAGCCCAATTTCTTCACCTCTTCACAATATCTCCCCATCTTTTCCCTAAAAAGTATAAAATCTTTTACACTATCATTCAATCATCATATTGTTAAAAGGAGTTTAGATACATAACACCTCAAATTTAAAGTGTTAAACTCTTTTTAAAAATATAATAATTATAATCGATTGATAATGTAAAACATTTACACTCGCAGAGAAATAAAAAAATAAAAAGTAATCAAAGTACAATTTTTTTGCAAATTTGCAGAATGAAGAGGACAACATGGAATATTGATGTATTTGTAATGAAATTCATGTCCTTCAAATATGAAACTTCATGGCTATTGCTATATATCTACCCAAAGAGTAAGGAAAAATATTTAAAGCTTTCAAAATTCTAGAGAAAAATATCTTAAACAATTGAGACAACAGAGTTTGTACTTGTTAAAAGTTTGACCATTTCCTCTTTAAATGTTTCTTTTCTTCTTTTGTTATTTTCAATATCTTTTGAGCATGTTAAAACTTATCCAGAGTTAGCTCATTAGAAAATAAACACCGACAGATGAATTAATGAAAGTGAAATCTAATATAACAGAATTTATTTATTTTCTTTTTTATGATAAATAATTTTTTTTTATAAACTATCTGATCACTTTTATCATTTTTCTTCTCTTATACATATATATTATTTACTTTTACTCAAAAAAATTATAGATAAAGGAACTGTATTTTAGGTTTTATTTTTCTATCTATATTACACTTTTAAGTGTAAGATATATATCTTTAGATGTGATACAATCAATTAAGTCATCCACGTGACACATTCATGGGCGAATCTATGTTTTCTATGAAATTTCAATTTATTGTAAACACGTTTGTTATAGATTCATAAAAATGAAACTGTTTAGCTACTAACACAGGTACATTGTGGATGAATAGTCAAATGACTGGTTTTGGTGCTACCCGAGAAAAACTGGGTTGATGTCATTTCCAAAGATCGTGGGAAGCTAAATTGATGGATATCATTTACGAAGTTTTTGGAATTGTTTGTTTGACACATATCCAACTTCAGGGTTTGTCATTCATACATATCTTCTAAATAACATGAATATTCTAGATGAAATCCATAACATTGACTCCATAAAATAATGTTTTCCTACATTATTTTAATTCGACACATTGTTGGAGTATTTTACATTCATTTTTGCCACTGAATTATGATGCACAAATGATTTTGTATCGAGTGAACGAAAAACCTGTAATCTGATGGATTTTGTGGCCACAAGTGGATCCATTCCTTTAAAGGGTGGGCATAGTGTTTGAGAAAAACCCTCCAAAATTGGACCTTGTCCGTTCCATCTTTTAAACTCGTTCCATACCTCACTGGGTTGTGCACATCATTTGACACCAACTTCATCTTCTCCTTTGTCGGCAATTCAAAGAATTTGGAAGCAACAAATAGGGCATCATCAATCACTGATTCACTCACTCCATGGTTCACAACCTAAAAGTTTCCAGCTTCAAACGTGAGAAAATGCATGTCCAGAAACTCAATTATATGTATATAATAATATCATCCTTATAATAAAGGTGCAACTAGAATTATATTTAATTTGCATAAATTATAATAAACTTGCATGAGAAAATGCAAGCCATTTTTAAATGTAATTATATTTTTCATAAATTATGGAAAACAATAGAAAAAAAATTCAAATCGTAATCTGCATGGTAGATTTTATAAGGGAGGAATCACGTGATTAATTATGAACAGTGATAATTTTCAACACCAGAAATGTGGTAAGTAGGTTGATGGAAAGAGAGATAGAAGATAAAGAGGAAGTAGAAAAAAGTGAGTGTAACAAATGAGTCATAATAATCAAGTAATCTGAAAAGTGAAGAATGCATTGGTGTTTAAAAAAATCTACGTGGAATAGAAAAAGTGAAATACATTGAATATTAAATGATATTTGTGATGTATTCGTTATATTATTATTGGGTTATAACATAAAAGTGGAGGTGTATCATTAGTGGACTTTGTCCGTATTTGAAGTATGATGTATGGAAATGAGGATGAGATAATTAAAAAAATAATAATAAAATTTAATGAAAAAGGAAGAAAAACATGTCAATGAAATGAAAAAAAAAATATTGAACATATATTTATATTCGTTGATTAATTATTATAACAAGACAGACATAGAACACTTATTTTGTCATACTTGTTTTAGGTAAATCCAATATTAAAACAAGATTTAACTATATGAACCAAAATTAAGAAGAAGAAAAACTCACTTGAAAAAAACCCAAGCGATGACAAGCATCTCTTATTTGTTGAATAACACAAGACCTTGTTGGTGAGCCATTCTTAAGTGCAGCCATGTCAATAACAGCAACATTTGCATAATCTTTGGGTGCCAAATTTGGTCTATGCAAGCTTGGAATCACATATTGATGAGGGACACAAGAGAGACCCTTTTCTTGAGCACTGTCCAATGTGGAAAATGAGCTTGAATCACGCTCCATTTTCATCTTCTGAACACCACAACCAATCTCTTCTCAATCTTACCAAAACTCTATGATCAGCCATTGCCAGGATTCAGCATTTTATAGCTCAAGATTGAAGCCATGACTTGGTCACTAAGTTTGTTCATGCCTTGAATTGAGACCCTTGAACAAATTGTTACAAACCAAAGGTAATTTGCTCGATTGTAGAAACCACGGCTTGAACAATGATTTCCTGTTAAGATTCTGAATTTAGTCTAGTTTCTTGAGAACATTAATTAATGAAATTTTAAACTAGAAACATGTGGCAGGTTATTTAATGTTAGTGTCAAATATTAAATGTTTCTTCTAGTGTAAGGTAACAAATGTTGCATGATGTTAAGAATAGCAACGCCGCTGCCATGCTTATTCTTATCCACAAATGGTTAATTTTCTAAGCTTCTAGTAGTCTATTGTTATGTGAAGGTTTCACGCAAACCTTTGAATTTTTTTTTTCATTATTATATGACATATTTACGAATTTAGTTTTAAAATGATAAACCCAAAGGAATAATCTTTTTATTAAAAAACAATTAACATGTTCCCTAATATATATATATATATATATATATATATATATATATATATAATGAATCAAAATCTGAGAGTTGATGCGGCTGATCAAGGCATGCGGCTGGACTTACACGTTTTCTATATGGATTGCGGTATCTATAAAGTGTTATAATATTATTTCTATTGATAAAAAGAATTTACTTAGAATTGTAAGATTTATTTCTCATTATTGTCTTCGGATAATGGATATATTCGCACACTCATATTATTATAAATATTAATTAAATGATATTATTAAAAATTTAACGTCGAAATGAAACATTTTTTAATGATAAATATCAAAACTGAAATTTACATAAATTTTAAAAATAAAGAACTCAAAATAATTTTCGAAAACCTCAAGTAATTATAGAAAAAATTAAATAATTAGACATAATTGAAATTTAGTCCATTATTTTTACAAATATAATAGGAAAAGAGCCTGTGAATCTAAGGAGATTCGATAGATATATAAAACTATTCGAACCATTAAGTGAGAGAAAAAATATATAGAAAAAAAAAAGATTTTTTCAAATAAAATTACGAACCAGATAAGAAATGAAGACAAATTATTTTAGATTACTTAATAAATTGATCGTTTATCGTTTATGATTAAACACTTAAAATTGAGAATGAAATACAATAGAATTATAAAATAAGTAAAGAAAATTAAATATATATCCTAAAAATGATTTAGTTTAATAAAATTAAATTTTGTATTTTCTAAAATATAATATATTATTTAAATAGGAATCGTACAGAAATTAATATATATATATATATATATATAATTGAGATTGTGATGAGATAAAAAAATATATTAAAAATTTGAGTAAAACTGCTGATATCAAATAAGTCAAATAATTAAAAATAAATAATAAAAGTTTTTATAGTGAAATAATATTTTTTTAAATGAAATGAAAATAAAAAATAAAATAATAAAAAATATATTATTTAGCAACTTAAATATATTTTAATAATTTAAAACAAGTAAATAAAGAATGAAAATAAGATAAAATTTTACATACACATTATCGTTCACGTACCTATATTAATTTAGTACCTAAATACTAATTTAGGACGAGTTCTAAATAATAGTCACTAGATACGAATTTATTTGTGATTCTTAATTAAGAGTTAACAAAAATAATATAAATAAAGATAAAAAAATAATCAATATAATTAAAAATTTGAGAGAGATATTTTACTAGTTAAAAATAGTGTATGAAATGCATTAGCTAAAAGAGTGTTAATACTTTTAATATGATATGTGGTATACAGTTGCTTGACAGGTAATTATTTTTTGAAGAATACAAATTGCTTCATATACTTAAAAAAATCTTTAATATGTCAACAATATTTTCTTACTTTTATTTTAAAAATTATATATTAAATCATTTTTCTTCTTATTATTATAAACATCTATATTATGTTATGTTTTGAAAGATATGATGTATTTTTATCTTTTTAATGATAATAAAAATTATGTTAAATCCGGTTAAGATAATAAGATATTTATAATTTAATATAATTAATTTTAAAAATTCAGTTGAACATATTATTTTTAAATATTTAGTTTTGTTATAATTAATTCAATATTTGTTAAAAAAATATACAGATATTTTTTAATATTTTATAAAATTATTTTTTATTATTTATAAAAAAGTTTATTAATATTTATAAAAAATAAAAAATAACAACTTTTTTCTTTATTATACTTAATATGACTAGTAAGTAAGAGAAAAAAAATTATTTAATAAATAAATTTTAAAATAAAATAATAATAACCTTGTTTGCAGGAATTAACTTGTTTCGTGCATTTGCAACTTCCTACTTGAGAAGGATGACGTATAAAAAAAATATTATTTATACTTTTTACATTTTTCTTTTCTCTTTTGAATGAATTGTCTTGCTTTATATTTTTTGTCCAAAACTAATAATCATTGACCAAATTTCAATAAAGTTGTAATAAATAACAATTTAGATAAAGATAATATAATAATTAAATATTGTATATATGAAAACTTTTAAAAAAATATATATTAGAAATATAAGGATATTTTTATATTAAGTAAGGATTGCATGATATTTACTTTATTAATAATAATAATAAAAATAATATTATTATTATTATTATTTTTAATATTAAATCATTTAATAATATGGTTATTTCTACTTTATTGGTAATAATATTAAACCATTTAATTAATATTTATTTATAAAAAAAAGTCAATAATTTTATTTTATTTTTACTATTAATTATTTAGATATTCTTTTACAAATTAAAAATATAAAATTTAATTCAAATAACAATTTTTTAATTTAAATTTATTATAAAAATAAAAATAAAATAATATTTCACAATCAGCCCAATTCATCCATCATTTCAAATTTGAATTCTTCTACCAACTATATCATATCCTTATTACTTAAATTTACATATTTATTATTTGTCACATGCACAATTGTCATACATACAATGTGTTACACGTCATGATTGTTAAATCAGCATTTACTATCTAGTTATGAAAATATTTTATTTAAAAAAAAAAATCAGTGAAGATATCCTATTCAGAGAATAAAGAAAATGAAAATTTTACTATTCCATAAACCATTTTATAGTATAATATTATATATCATTTATAGTTTTTATGTATTTTTGAGTAAATCATGAGTTTAGAATAATTCAATTTGTATCACAAAAGAAGAATAATTAAATTTAAGTTTAGCATTTTCTTTTGATATTCCCTACCCTCATGTTTCATAGTTAGCATAAACATATAATATGAACAAGAATGTAAATGCACAGTATAAAATATTTTTTTAAAATTATTTTAAAAAATTTCTCATTTTATTAATTGGTTTTAGAACTCATAAAGTATTGTTTATCTTTCTAAGATAATTTTAAAATCAAATATTTGTAATTTTATAATTTAAGAATAAAAGTTAACATAAATTCTTCCTCAAATAAAGATATACGTATAAATGCAGAACAATATGAACATACACAACAAATTTGAAATTGGAAACAAATTAAAATAATATTATGAAAGAACAAAGAGATAGATGAAGAGAGATAGATGAAGGAAGGAAGGAAAGAGATAAGTGACAGAGTTAGATAATGAAAAGACATAGAAATAATGTCAATATGTTGAAATATAGAGAAGAGATGAAAAAATTAAAAAGTTTTGATTCTTAGAATTTCTTGACTGTTTAATTTTAAAAAAAAATATTATTAATTTATTATAAGAAAGTTTCAAGAATATTATTCATTAAATTATATTTATATATTTATAATGCCAATATAAATTTAAAGTCATTAAATAATATTTATAGAATCCATATAAACTTAAACTCACTTAAGATATTTTAAATTTTTAGTAATCTTTTTTAATATAATTTTAAAATTAAATATTTTTTTTATTTTATAATAATATACGAGTATTAAATTTTTTTAGACTTCGGAAACTTTGAAGCATAAAGCGATTGCTTTACCTACTTACGCATTGAGCCACCCCTCCTGTCATGTTATTTATTTCCTAAAAATAATATATTTTTTAAGAAAAATCTTTCACAAACTGCTATGATAAAATGATCTTTTGTTTTAAGAAAAAATCCTATAAAAAAATGTTAAAATATAGTTGCAAATCTATATCTAAATTTTTTGTTTACCTAAATGTTTACGGGTACAATGACTAATTCATTTAAGAATTTACGCAAGAAACTAAAATTAAGATTTTCTAAAATTAAAGTATAAATATTTTGAGCCAAACTGAAACATCCAAGAGAAATATATGTATTATGATAAGAAGGAATAGTATTTTAACCATGTAATTGATAGAAAATTTCCTAATATAATTGATAGGAAATTTAATAATAAATTATAAGGAATTCAAATATATTAAATTTGAATTTATCTTATTTTAAATTAAATTATATTTCAAATATTATATTGGAATAAAGCAATTTTTAAGTTGTTCTCTTGAATAAAGTGTCTTAATTATTATCAAATGTAAAGAAATATTTAAATATTTAATAACTGTTAATAACTACAAATATTAATATTAATTTTTTTAGTCAATTTTAGTATTATTTTGGTTAAAGTTCGTCAAAAAAAAAATTTCGAGTAACATTGATCTAGTCTTTTCTTAATTGATGTAACTCCATATTACTTTTAAGTTTTATTTTTTTAGATGACAATGATAAAAGAAATAATTCTGATTAATGTTCGTTATAAGTTTTTTCGAAAAAGAAAAATCTTTTGATAAAGGATAATATTGATGTAATTGATAAAAAAATAATTACTGCAGATATTAAGAAAAATCATAACAAATGTTAATAAAAAAAAATTAGTTTACGATTGTAAACAATAAAAAATAAATTTGTTTCTTTGATATTGATCATGAAAACCTTGACTAATAAAGTGGTTTATAACAACACAAATCTTAACCATGTAAATTGAAAAATAGAATAACATTAAAAGAAAATCATCATTTGATTATAATTTCAGTTGACATAAATTGAAAAAAAAAATAACGAAAAGTGTATCTGTGCTCCCCATTAGTTAAAAAATATTGTTAATGTTGATCAAGAAAACTGTAATTATCGTTAATTGGAAAATAATTCTAACCTAAAATTAGTAATAAAATAATCCTAAGTTGACTTTGGTAAAAAAAATAAATACCATGGACTTTATTTTAGAAGAAACATTTAGTAACATTTATCATTATAAGAAAAATATCATATTAGCATTCCAAATAATAGTGGGTTAAGTTGATTCTAACACGACTTAAAAAGTTAAATTAAGAAGTTAAAAATGTAAAGTTATTTTTAATTTTAATTTGATATTATGCAAAACGTATATGTAAGTTAAGTTGATGCTAATTATAAAAGTAGAGTTGGCTTAACCAGCATTAAGTGAACTTTAACATTTTTAATAATAAAAATATTTGTATTAGTGTAGGATTAGTATAGGTTCGCCCAATGTTAATACAGTTCATTTAATATTAGATACTAATATCACTTTCTTAGTCAACTTTTTAATAAATAAAAATATTTGTATTATAATGAAATTAGTTTTAGTTAAGCTAACATTAATATAATAATATTTGACATAATTGTAAAATTGAGAGTTTACTTTACTATTTTCCATGCATAATAGTAGAACAAGATTGCAAGTGATGTTCAGGATTCTTTTATGTATCAATTGTTCACCTTCTTGAGTGTACCTAATTTTATTTAAAATTAATGCACCTTCTTGAGTGTACCTAATTTTATTTAAAATTAATGCAATTAAATGTTAATTTTGTTATATATGTAGTCAGCCTAACACCACCCAATTCATCCAATTAAAATACAAAACAAATAGAGTCTCTTTTGATGTTCTGCTGCACATTTATCCCATGTTCCAACCCATTTGAAATACATAGTCTTTTATATTACTATGCATCCATTTCAAATGAAAATAAATAGTCTTTTATGTTGTCCTGCACATTCACTCCTTCTTGATTGGATAATTAAAGCACTTCTGCTGTTCTGTACCAATCTCAAATAAAATGTTTCTTATCCTCATTCACTCTTCTTTCTTGATTGAGTTTTATTTCAAATTCAATTCGATGAAGTATTAACAAATGAATTGATTTCATTACAATATTTGTTAATAGGATTTTGTGACTTTAATTTGAATCTCTTTTGAAAACTATATGTTTTTATATATTTTACACTATTATTACTCCTTCATAATATATCTTACACATTAGTTCATATTTTTAATTAGTTTTCATGTAATACATTAAATATAATAGAAAAAATGAGACTATATACTTAAACAATTTTGTATTAAGATTAAATATTTTCTCATATACTTTCTTTTATTTCTCTTATTTATTTATTTTTTTACAAAAATATTATATTATATATATATATTAAGTAAGTAAAATCTACTATCCTTGTTACCATTTTACCATTTATGATTTGATGAGTTCTTCATCATTTTACTCATAATCTCGTTTTAATGTTAAGTTGATGCTAATTATTTATACTTTTCTTTTACTGTCATGTGAGTGTCCACTTAGCCAATCTTAATTGAAATATTAAAAATTTAATATTTTATATTTATTTCAGTTAGTATTGGTTACATCAATACTAATATATTTTATTATTTATTTAAGTTATATAAATAACCTAGATATAAATTGAAAATTGAAAAAACATATTTCTAGCATTAAGTGAAAAACACCATTAATGTATATTAAGAAAACTCTAACTAATGTTAATTTAAAATAATTCTGACCTAATATCAATATCAAAATATTAAGAAAACACATACTAATGTTAATTTAAAATAATTCTGACCTAATATCAATATCAAGGGAAAATTCTTCAAACCTTAATTTCTTTATAAAGAACTCAGAACCTACACGACAACCCCTTCATCATACTCTAGTTTGTCGATCTACGGAGACTCTCTAATCTAATAGTATCATCCTAATATGATCCAAATGTTCTGATTAGGAGTATTAACATCAGTGATAGATGTAACTGATTTGTCCATGTCAACAAAATATGTAAATAAATGCAACATTTTACCAAACCAACTATTATACTTTTTTTAAATTTTATAACTTGTTTACCTTGCCTCATTTGCACGTCAGGTTTATAAGATAATAAAACGAAAATTCAAAGAAACTTGGGAAACCTATGAAGAGGTAAAGAGCTCATTCCCAGATATGGCGAATATATGATTGAAAATCTTTTGGTACAATTATATTTTTACTAACCTTTTTTCTATAATGATTTTATAATAATGTTGGATATATGTTAACAATATTGAATATTTGTAATGTAAAGAAGATACAAGTGATTGTCTGCACTTTATGCACAAATTAGAAGAATATATAAGCATAAATCTCTTAAAGGTTTTTGAAAATTCTTCGTACAAAGTTCAACGTTGTGTTGATTTGGAGGCTTTGATCTCTGGTGCAATGAGACAACAATTGCAGCAAAAATGCAGCAACTACGAAATAATATAATTTTTTCTAATAGCTTATTATATACAAGAGATCAATCCCTTAAAGCATTTTAAGGGATTGGGATGCAATATAATTTGTTCTTATTTTTTATTCCATTCACATAAACAAATGTCTTATTTAGTTTATTTTAGAAATGTTGGTATTTTGACGCATTCTTTCTGCATCTTCATAATCTCATTCTGCACCTCCATACTAATCATAAAATACCAAAAAGTCCTTAGGATAATTTAATATATTTCTGCATTGTCTTCACCACTCAACATAGATTTAAAAAAAAAATAAAACAAATTATGATTGGCCTAATAAAAATGTATTTTATCTTTTTAGTAATAACTTTTGAATTCACCCAATTTGAAATGTATTTTTCTTTTAAGTAATGACTTTCGGATTGGCCTTATCTAGGATGTATTGTTTAGTAATGACTTTCACAAATGTATTTTTTTAAGATTGTTTATTCGTGCACCTCCAAGTCTTTCTTTAGCCATCCCAACATTTTCAAAGCTCTCCAAAGTACTCCTAAAATAATAATGTGGAGATAAAAATACCCCTAAATCCTAAATCCTTTTTACTCACTTCTACTCATTCCATTCGACTGTCACTACCTCCAAGCACATTCAGTCATATCGTTTGCTATTGCCTTTGTCGGTTTGGTTTCGATTTGTAAGTTATGAATCAAACGCCACCCCGTCCGGTTACCATAAGGTAAAAAGATTGCAAACCAGATGGGTGGTGGGTGGACCTCATCCGATTTGTAAATTTGTGATTGTAAAAGGGTCTCTTCTTTTCTCTTTTGCTGTATTTACTTCTCATTCCAATTTCTAACCCCAACCCTATCTTAAATGAAGAGTCTCTCCTCTCTTCTTCTGCTATTTCACCAATTTATTGGTTCATTAGGTTTCATAAAACTAAATTAATTTAATTAAGGCAAATGAAAAATCAAAGAAAGTCTCCTCTGCTGTGTCTTTGACTTTTCATTTGCCTTAATTAAATTAATTTAGTTTTATGAACCCAATTAATTCCTGGACAGAAGAGAGGAGAGACTCTTCATTTAAGATGTTGTGGTTGGAGTTGGAAATTGGGATAAGAAGTAAACACAGCAAAAGAAGAGACTTTTCATTTCTTTTTTTACTTTCAAGTATTAATTGGGTGGTGGTGATAGGTAATAGCTAACCAACTCCTCTACTCCTTACCAATCTGTCACTGTGCAGTTTAAAAAAAATTGAAAAAATGTGAACCGGATGGTATCCTTATCCGGTTCACAAATTTACAAACCGGATGAGGTCCACCCATCACCCATCCGGTTTGCATTTTTTTACCTTATGACAACCGGACGGGGTGGCGTCCAATTCACAACTTACAAACCGGATGGCACCCCCCATCCAGTCCATCCTGTTAACAATTTATGAACCGGACGTCAGGCTGTCCGGTTCTCAAATTTCAAAAAATGAGAATCGGATGGCCTCATCTGGGTGTCCTACCAGAAACTTCAAAGTTACTTAATAAAAGAAGGGTATTAACAAGGGTAGTTGTGGAATTAAAATTTTTTATAAGGGTGCAGAAAGAGGGTATGGGAGTGGAGGAAGAATTTGTCCAAGGCTTATGGTATCTTTTTCAAAAGACCCATAAGACTCTAAAGCACACATAATTAATTAGTAGTATGATTGGTAATATGTTTCATTTTAATAATGATGGGTAGATTTATACATTCCTCATAAGTGATCACAAAAATAAATTTTGCTTCAAACATCAAATACTCATTTTTGTTTGGTTGAGAAAGTGAATTTGAATGATTTGAGTAGATTTTAGGTGAATAGTAAAATTATTTGGATTAATGGATAGATGATAAAATTTAGAGGAATTTTAAGAAAATGATTGTGAAAGTTTGAGGATGATGTAAAAAGTACGAATTAATTTTAAATTATTTTTAATGAATAAAATTTTGTAATTATATTTTTATCCTTAACTTTAAAAATAATTAAAAATGATATATTTTTAATTTAGTTAATTTTAATAGTTTTAGTAATTTAAACAATAATAATGCACTTAAATTTATATAAATTTAATTTAATAAAATATTATTAAATTTTTAAATACAATTAATAAATTAAACTTATTAATTTTTTATACTAAATTTACACAATATTATTATTATACTAAATTTATATTTATTATAAATAATTATACGTATTTATTATATGAAGTTTATATTATTATTATTATTATTATTTATTTTTATTAATTATATCATTACATATTTTAATTATATAAATTAATTTAATATATAATTTTTTTAGTTAATATTATTCTTTATTATATTATAATATATAATTATATATATATATATATATATTTATAGTTTATTATATATTAAATTTATAATATATAATCGATTATATAATCGGTTATATCTTAACTTTTAAACATATAATTAATTATAATTTAATGTATAATCGATTATGTATATATAATTAATTATGGTTATACATATAATTGTAAATAATTATGTAATTTTAAGTGGTGGGATGTGATATCGTTGCAAATCTCTTTAAAAAGTTGAGGATATTTTCTTGTACATTGTCGTCCATCCAGTAATTTTTTTTAGTTAAATGCACGTAATAATTAAAGATTTGTTGTCTATTACAATTGATCTAAGATAACTGTTTCATCCAAACATATTATTTATAACAGTGTATTATATAGGCTCAAAGGGACCTAGATCTAACTTCTCACTTCAAGCTCATGATAGTTGCTTTGTCTAACAACCACATAAATTTTGCTTTAATAGATCTTTCTTCCAAGCAACCAAACATTTATCTCTTGTAAACTTATGAGATATGTGAACTAGATGAGTTAAAATGTTGATCATAACTGAAAAAAAAAAAAAAAACTATTTAGACACCAATTTTAACTATCAAATAGAATGGTTACTAATTGTGATCAAAATAACCACTCAGTTAGGTTTTGGTTGCTAAATAACTACAAAATAAAAATAAAAATTAAATATTTAGGGATCAATTAAATTAAAATAACTGATATCTAATATTAACTATCAAAATTTTAGGCACTTGTACCATTAAATCTTAAATTAGTCTTTAGTGACTAATTTTATCATTTTAGAAACTAATAAATTGATTTCTAAAATCATTTTTTTTTTCACTCTAAGCAAGACTATGTTTCTTTTGCTTATAATATCTTGTCATACTTTAAACTGTTTATGTTTGTCAAAAAAATAACTTGAAAAAAAATCTTATAATTAAGTAACTAAAAAATTTTATAATAGTACTCTTAATTTCATTATCTATAATAAAATAATATTTTATCACAAAATTTGAGATCTTATTTTGTTACAAATTTTGAGTTACAAAATTACATGATATTTCATCATAAAAAAAATGTTGCGACAATTTTGTAATTTTTGGTTACCGTTTTTCGCCACAGATATTATTATTTTCAGTAATAGTGATGCAAGTTCTCAAAAGTTAATTTTTCTCTACAATTTCTATTGAGATAAAAATAAATAAATATAATATCTAAAGTATTCTTTAAAATATTTAAGTTATGTTATATTATATATTATTAGAATATTATCCTGATTAATGAACGTTATTTTTCTCAAAAAGAAACTTAACACGTCATAATAAGCAAGAAAATAAACAATATGCCATGAAAAATAATGAAAAAATTCATCTTTAATTATCAATTAACGATTGAATACATGAGAAAAATGTATAAAAATTATTAAATACTCCGGTGAATTTAGATATATTAAGATAAGATTATAAATCTCAAATATAGAGAGTTGTCATGGTATCTTACGGTTTCCTTTCTCTCATAAGATAACAGATAAGTGCTATTTTTTTTTAATTAATTGTTCATCAAATGAGTGTAATAAGAATATAAGATTAAAAATTATATAATATTACACGATTTATTAAAATTGGATAATTATTAATGACACACGTGCTTATAGTAAAAATATATATTCAACAAAAGATAATGTTGGTTTGTTTCTTTTTTTAGTTTTACCTTTTTATATTTATATCAAATTAATGTTATCATATCCGCTTTTTCTTTTCACATATTTTATC
>Ga0209700_104332_pt1 | contig 25753 bp, 12 predicted proteins | sample SiratroredBW_FD_187528 | JGI IMG/M metagenome (GOLD analysis project Ga0209700, IMG submission 187528) | Root nodule microbial communities of legume samples collected from California, USA - Siratro red BW (SPAdes) (version 2) | ecosystem: Host-associated > Plants > Roots > Nodule | place: USA...
TTTTGATCTTGTTGGTGAGGATGGAGATCTCATCATCAGACTCTGTATCATCTGATGTATTGTCTATATCTTCAGAAGCTTTGGGTGGTACCTTTTTCTTTACATTTTTCTGAGATGATTTCAAAGTCAAAACCTTCCCTTTTGTTGAACCTGCATCATTTTGTATGACCTGCTCATATATAGTAGGAATACCTACCAATTCTTCCAAGGGCATGACCTCAAGATCTTTAGAGGTTCTGAGAGCAGTTTCTTGAGCTCTCCATTTAGCAGGTAAAATTCTGATAATTTTATCATTGATTTCATATTGACTAACAGTTGACCCCAAGGATCTTAGGCTGTTTAGGATAACTTGCAAACGAGAAACCATAGATTGTATAGATTCCTGATCTTCAATAGCAAACATTTCATATTGACGTTTAAGCATAGTCAATTTATTTCTTTTTACCTCTTTTGAACCTTCATATGTGAGAGCAAGTGTATCCCAGATCTCCTTAGCGCTGACCATGTCATGCACCTTTGACATTTCTTCCTCGGATAAAGCACACATTATACTATGCCTAGCTTTAGCATTATTTTGACAAACACATTTTTCCTCCACAGTCATAGATTCAAAAGGAAGCAATTCTCCTGATTTATCAATCAATGTAGGTATGTCATTTTTAATAATATTAATTAACTCCATACCGTTATATTGGATGAAGCCAATCATCCTCATCTTCCAAAGCTTATAATTTTGGCCCTTGAACAAGGGTGGTCAACTCACGTGTAGTCCGTCTCCTTCCATTGAGTTCTTGTAGGATCGTGCCTCAAGTCCTGTGAAGAACTAACCCCTGAGGTTAGCTCTGATACCAACTGTAGGAACAACTGGCTCCAGAAGGGGGGGTTGAATGGAGCCTGAACTCAATTTGCTATAAATAGAAACCACCAACCAAGACAAAAATATATAAGCACAGATAAAGCAGTTTTATACTGGTTCACCCTAATCTCTTGGGCTATGTCCAGTTCTCCCTTGAACAAACCGTTCAAGAGGTTCCACTATTTAGCAAATAGTTACAACGAGTACACAAACCTCTCCAGGTTACAACGAGTACACAAACCTCTCCAGGTTATACCAATCTCAATCTCCCCCTGAGATCAAGACCACTCAAGATTGAAATAAACACTCTCAAAAGAGAGAATAATGAAAGCTCACAAGGGTTTACTTCACAATGGTGAAGAATTACACAATGGTTTCACACAACCCAAAACTCTAAATGCTCTCTATAGCAGATTGACAATAAACACTCAGTATATTTTCTTCAATGTATTATATGATGTATTTCTCTTCTTGCTTCTTGTTGTTATTCTTCAACTTGAACTTGCTCCTCTATATGTAGCTTTTTAGAAACTAGCCGCTGGGATGCTTGAACAGAGCAATCTTGACTGTCTGATGTATGAAGCTCAAACTGGAAATACTTCTCTAATTTTCATACTGCATTAAACTTGATTAAGTCTGTATCGGAAATAATTTATTTATAACATAGAGAAATTATATTTGACATACTCATCAATAATTTGAATAATTTCTATTATGAACAGATTTGAACGTTAATACACATCATGATATAAAATCAATTAATCATATCTAAATAGTCCATAATAATTTGAATAATTTTCATTATGAACAGATTTGAAAGTTAGAGCACAATATGATATAAAATAAATTTTAAATCAAATCAATAACACATAAAAGTAAATAGTAAGAAAACTTCTCTTTATGGACCATGTGTCTCCTGCTTTAATAATAATAATAATGTTAACTGTGCAATGTATATAAGTCATCAAATATAAATGTATACTTCAGTCTTGTTATCATCAAAACTTTATCAAATAATTTGATCCTCTAAAGGAACTTTGGACCGTCTAATGTTCAACACTACTAAATTATAAGTTTAATCTTGTGGACACTTACTAAGCACGTGTCTTAAATGTTTAAATGTAGATCACAAATTTACGTTTGATTTGATTGACATCAATTTAATCTTGTGAACACTTACTAAGTACGTCTCTTGAATGTAGATCACAAATTGACGTTTGATTTGATTGGCATCAATTTAAGCATGCAATCTTGCTGATTATTGCTCCAGGCCTAGTTCCCTATGAAGAACGTTAAGGCTTTCGTTTCATCCTCTCCTTGAAGCTTCTCACAGTAACACTTGTCTTTCATGCATGTATATCCATCGTTTTGCTATCTGCAGAGTCTCCAAGTCAGACTTGGACTCTTAAAACAACAGTGTCATCTCGATATAAACATGCTGCAATAACTAAGGACGAAACATGGATAGTTCTTTTATCTTTGCCGTCAAGTTTTCTCCAATCAAATCATGTTACAAGGATTTTCTTGTAACAACTGTATAATACGTGTTACAAAATTTTAAATAAACCTCACCATGTAACCAACTAGATGGAGAAATTGATGATAAGGTTGTTGCAGGCCTGCCGAGAGCATCTTTTCCCCCTCAATTTTGTACTAACTATTGGACTCTGCTTCCAAAAATAAAAAAAAGTTCCCCACATTTCACAATTATGAGGTGTTGACTTTGAGACTTGAGTTGTGGCTATGAGAGGCAGGACCACACAAGATAATATTATTGTATCATTGACCGTTTCATTTGTCCTCTAATGACTAAAGCATGATTGAGAATACATGTTTCTTCAGAAGGGGTTTGGTTGGTTAATTATAGAATTGAAGTGTGCTGATTCATAAAATATATTTATGGGGTTGTTCTTTGCTTTCCGCAATGCATATATGTATTTAGCAGAAGGTCAACGTTTGTAGAAATATTGTGCATTAATTTTCTTTTCCAGAAGGCCAAGTAACTAAGCAAAATCCATAAACATGAAATAAACAGTGAGCAAAATGCATAAACACTTGCACAGAATGCTAGTGCAGCATGGTGATGGTGAGTGGTGATAGCAGCATTACTTGCTGCTTTTTGGTGGAAAGGATGGAAAGGCAAGTGATAAGAGTAACACATTGATGATATATATTTGAGATTTGCATTTCCATTGAATTGAAGAGGCACTACAACCTCACTCTTATTCAACTCAAGGGCCCTTGTGAATTAATTACTGAGGGCAGTTAGGTTCTTAATTGAAGATAGAGCAAACCATAATGATAATGATAGTACAAGACATGTTAATGATAGGGAATTCACATCTTGTTTATTCTCATTATTTTGAGTCTTGGAGAAATATTCAAATGTCTCCATCCCAAAGTTCTTCCAAGGTCTTGTAAGGACCATCTTCAGATAGCCACATGCTCCCTGTGTATTGCCTGCGCTGTGGAACCTGTTTAATCCTCTCTAGATCCTCTTCACTCAACTCGAAATCAAATATATCCAGGTTCTGCTTCATCCTCTTTTTGTTGGTGCTTTTAGCCATGGCACTTGACCCTTGTTGGTATAACCATCTAAGTGCAACCTGAAATGACAATATCACCATCAACTAATAAAGCAACACTTTCTGTCAGTTATTGGCAAAAATGTTTCAATAGTAGGTCAAAACAAAATAAAAAACCATGTTGTCAGGCCCTTGCTTCCTTCAAGGGTAGTTTTGATACTAACCAATTTGACCACTCTACATTTGATGATAGTGTTTCCATTTAAGAAATCACACTCTCTTACATTCTCTTTTATGGACTAAAATTGCTTGAAAATCATAACATTTTTCAGTCCTATTTTTCATAAATTCCTATGTTGAAATATATATTAGGAGTATGTTGCGACATAAATTTCTTTGTTTTGTTGTGAGTGATTGATTGCTTTTAAGTCATAAGCAGGAGCTTCTCTATCTTCTCATTTTTTTTAGAATATGTGAATTTTAGAAGTTCCATTTTTTGCTGGAAATTTACCTGAGCTGTGGTCTTCCCTTTTGCCTTTGCTATGTCTTGGAGGATTGGATTCTCCATGACAGCTCCAGAACCCCAAAATATCTTGTAAGCCCCAAGAGCTGACCAAGCACTAACATGAATTCCTTTCTGCTTGCAGAACTCCCTGAGTTTCTCTTGCTGCCATGATGGGTTCATTTCCACCTGAAAAAACCACAATCATAATAGTCCAAAACCATCATAAGAACTTTCAAACCAAACCAAATATATCTCATGTAATCACATTATGCTACCTGAATGACAGCAGGAGAAATTATGGCTATTTCCAAAAGTTTGGTGAGTTTCTTGGTACCATAATTGCATATGCCAATAGACTTTGCCAATCCCAACTTGTAACACTCTTCCATAGCTTTCCAAGTCCCTTCTATATCAAAGGGCAGCAAATCTTCCCCGGAAAAAACAGTTGGATTTTCAAGATCATGTCTCAACCTCACTGGCCAATGAATCAGATAAAGATCCACATACTCCATCCCCAGCTTTCTAAACAACATTGTGCACCACACATAAAGTATTTAAGCAACATTAATAGTCAGAAAAATAATAAAACTTCTATGCAGTTTCATTAGTACTCTAGTTTATATAAACAATAAAGGCTTCTATCAAATATGGTAACTTGTATTACCTAAATAGAACATCAATTCTGACAAGAGAAAGGTATAGAAATAATAAAGCAAAAGAACACTGTGCTAAGATTACTAGGAACAAAGTGAGTACTTTAATGAGGTCTTGAGAGCTGGCACAATAAGATCATGGTGTGCATCTGTGTTCCAAGGCTTTGAAGTGATGAAAACTTCATCTCTACTCTTGATAAGGCCTTTGTCTATGGCTTTGGCAACAGCTACACCTATGGCTTCCTCTGTTCCATACACAGAGGCAGTGTCAAAATGGCGATAACCAATCTCAATGGCATCAACATAGATGGAAGCAAGGGTCTCATTTGATGGACGATTTTCAACTGAAGTTCCCATGCCTATAACTGGCATTTTGTGTCCTGAATTCAGCAACACATCTGGGATTTTCCTTCCAGCCATGCTTCTTCTTTCTTTCTTCCAATTCTTCTTTCTAACTTAGTCACTAGTGTGACTGTAATTGGAGATATGATAACTTTTTAAGGGGTCAAGTTTTGTCCTAAAGTTGATTTAATTGGAAGAAAGAGATTTTTTTTCTATTATTGTGTTCATTGTACAGAAAAGAAAGAATTGTTTTTAAGATTTAATTTAAATTTTATGAACCATTACTTTTGTGCATGAAAAAAAAAAGATGGACTTGAGTACAACCTACATTAAAAAGTTACAAATTCACCATTTTCTTATGAAATTTAATATTTTATAAATATGTTTTACTTACACAAATTAAACTTCATTTATATTTTGTTGAGTATTTTATATTGTTCTTTATAAAAATAAGTATTATTTTCTTATTTTGCATATAATAAGTATTTTGTTAATAATTTCGTATTTTGAACTACAAATAAAGATTGATAGTCATATAATTCATTTATTAAACTTTCCATTATTATTTCTTTTGTTATCGACGATTAAAAAAATAAGAATTTTATCATATTTCAATATGTTATTAAAAGGAACAATATTTTAAATGTTATTAAGAATTATATTTAGAGTTAAGGTAATATTTTTACAAAGTATATATGTTTAACCACTTTTTAATTTTTTTCTACCTTAAAATAGTTTGATGTTAATATTAAAATTGAAAAGGTCATGTCTTATTGAAGTTCTTTTGTATTTTTTTAAAGTTGAATAGATTCAAGTCAACACTAACCAATATAACTTGTGATGCTATAGATTAATCTAGACAAAAAAATAAGATTGAATTTGTTTAATATTTTATTTTATAATTATATTAGATTAAACTTTTTCAACTCTTTTTATAAATATTTTTTTTTTTATTTTTGGTTTGGTGCGGCGCCCAACTTACTTAAATAATACTAGTGATATTAAGTAATTGAAAATTTTGTTTTGTTATATTTGAATTAGAATAAGTATAAAGATTCAGGAAAAATTCTACATTTTGATTTTTATTCTGTACTGAAATTAATCAAACCAGTAATAATTATATTATTATAATTATTATTGGTTTCTTCGAACAATCATAATAATGTGGGAAGAACATATTATTGAGTGGAAGAGGAATTAGTGTATAAAAGATATATTTGGTAGGAAAAAAAGTGTTCATACATTATTTGCATTGGTGAGGGTAGCTGGTATTGTCAAATCATTTTTTGGATATTATTTGTGACGTGTCGAGTTTTTGGGGTATTTGGTTTTATTTTGCATGTGACTACACAAGCTCACACTATTGATCTCTTATGTTTTGACATGAGGAAGTCACTATTTATAAGAGACAACAATTATTGTGTACATCAATACGTGGCACCATTCTTGCACAGCCACCTCTTAGTTTTCTCAATTATAAAGATACCTTATGTAATGGTTTCCATGTCAACCATTATAAATTATGTTACAGTTCTCGTGTGAAGAATGAAAACGATGGCAATGGTTGAGGTCCACATACTCTGTCTGAGGATGAATCTTGCATAGATCACATTCAGGACCAAATAAACATTTTCTTTTATTCTTTCATTAAAATTGAAATTTATCTCAATAAATTTTAGAAATTGGATTTGAATGGATCCAAAAAGATAAATAAAAAAATAAATAACTATTCTTTATTTATATACATCATTATTATAAACTATTAATATAGGAGATTCTTAATACATTCTGACCAACCATGTTATTATTATTATTTTTAACAATTTATTGTAAGAGTGATTCCAACTAGCATCATGTAAGTCACAAAAAATTTATAATACCAGAAAAACTTTGTGATAATTTTTAATTGTTATTATTATTATTATTGATATAATAATAAAATATTAGTATTGATATTAATGATATTAATAAAATTAACAATAATACTAATAATAATAACATTAGTAATATTAATAACATTATAAAAAATGAATAATAATAACAAAAAATAATAGTAATAATATTCATAACATTAATAATAATATTAATAACTAATAGTATTAATACTAATAGTAGATATGTTAATAATAAAATTAATTATAATAATATTAAGAATAATGTCAATAATGTTAATAACAATAATAATAATAATAATAATATTATTATTATTATTATTATTATATTATTATTATTATTAATTTAAAATAATAATAATAACATTATTATTAATTTTAATAGTATTAATAATAATATTACTAAAGTTAACAATAATAATAATAATAATAATAATTTTAATAAAAATAATAATAAGTTATTATAATTATATCATTACTTTACAACATATCTCTTTTTATAGAAAATTTTATAATTTTTAAAAAGTTTAAATATATTAAATTTAAAATATTTTTGTTTTGATCTATTAAAAATAATGACGGAAGTGTTTATAGATTTGTGTTACAGTGGATTTTAAAAGGACTCATATCTCTTGACAGGATAATAAAATTTAGTTTTTCTGATATTATATTTTACCTGGGTGGGAGGTAGACTTCTTTGATAATAAGAAGTTTATTATCTTTTACATGGAGGTGTGACCCCATAATTTTTGTTATTGTTTTTAATAATATCTTTTCATTTGATCACAAATCATTAATGAATTTTGAAATTGAGATGTTAAAATTCACAGTCACATTATGAGCCCGTTATTAAGAAAGGTACTTTTATTCTAAATTATTTTTTATATATATTTCATTTGAATAAAATAATTTAAATTTTTATATTTTTTATTTGTTAAAGTAATTTAATTATTAGAAAACATAAAATACGAAATTTAATAATTATCGTCAAACAATATTGGTGACATTGATAAAAGGATAATTCTCGTAAAGATATCATAAAATACAAAATATATCAAATATAACAATTTCCAATAACACTAGTGTCATGGATAAAATATTATAAAAATAAATAAATAATAATTATTATATTTTTCAACAATTTTTTTTTACTAACATCCATTAAAACATAGTCACATCAACAATAATAAAGAATAATCTAACTATAAATAGAGAAATAATTATGATTTACATATATTAATAAATAATTGTAATGTCAACTAGAAAATAACTCTTAACTCCTACATTCTTCATAAAAAAGCAATCATAACTTATATTTCTTGAAAAAGATATTGGTGTCTATAAGAAATCCTGGCACATTAAAAAAAATAGTTTAATTAATATTGGTAGTCTTAATTCATATTGATTGAAAAACCATCTTAATTTTATATCAATTGAAGATAATTTCGGTTAACATTACACCAGTCAAACAAATTATTTTTGACATTTGCGAAAAAAAAAAACCATTGATTGTAAAAAGAAAATTTTGGCTAACTCTAACACTAAATTATGTAAGCAAAAATATAATATTCACTATGACAATCGAAAAATAATCTTAATTGACTTTAACTTAAATGAACCTTTATTTTAACTTAGAGACGACAACATTTTAACTAAAACTGAGTCCATGATATCTCAAATAAAATGACTCAACTAAATAAAAAAAAAATATGAAGAAAAAAAATATAAATTTAAAAAAAGAATAAAATTAATGAAAATATTAGAAATACTACCTTTTTTAAGTGGAAATTTAAATGATTTAATTTTAACTAATCAACTTACTCTAACAAATTGTTGTTGCATGTGATGTAAATTTACCTGAAACTTTTAGGAAGTTGGTTTCCTAACCCTAAAACAAAAAGTTGGTTTCCTAACCCTAAAACAAAAACACATTTATATATGTATTATTTTCCATGCAGAAAGACCCTCTATGAGTTACCTTTGTGCTAATATCACTCCTTATTTTCCACTCAAAATCCAGAAATAATTCAGATACCATTCTTATAATAATTATATCAAAATTATATCTATCAAATTTTCAGTTGCTTGATTAAAAATGTATCAGAATCAAGCTATTATTTAAACCTTGTTTATTTGGAAGGAAGATTCTTAGAAGAAGAGAAACACAGTGTTTTCCACTTGGATGAGAAAGCAGAAACAGCATTTATGAGATTGATGTGAACTCATTCCCAAAGATCTTCCACAGTTTTGAAAGGGCCAAACTCAGAGACAAAACGTTCACCTTTGAAGCCCCTGTGCTGTGGTATTTGTTTGATCTTCTCTGAATCATTCTCACTCAGCTCCCAATCAAAAATCTGAAGATTTTGCCTCATTCTCTCACTGTTGAAGCTCTTCACTATAGGAGTTGCACCTTGCTCTATTATCCACCTCAGAGCCACCTGCAATTGCACACTAACCAGTAAGTTTCACATCACATCATTACTTCAGAATCTTAATTTTCAATATTTTCTGTAAATTTATTTGCAAGTGAAATAAGGCAATGATACCAATTTCTTCCATAGTAGATTACACCTTTGTTTCCAAATAATCAAGTGGTGAAACTTCAGTGTGACATAAAAAACGTAAAAAAGTGTTGTTTTTATATTGCCCTAATATCTTTGTTTTAGGTTTTAGTTCTTGTTGTGATTCTTTTATAATCCACGTATTGTTTTACCCAACTGCATTAATCTTGTGACATGACAATGTCACCTTACAAAAATGCTTACATGCAACAGGATAAAATCATTCAAAAGGTTTGGACATTACAAGATCATGAGAACGGACTAAAAGGTGAAAATAGTGTATATATATATATATATATATATGAGGAAAACAATGTATTTAAGTTGTTTTATATTTACTAAGAAGAATCAAATCAAACATAGTTTATGATGTATGTTTCATTCACCTGTGCCACACTCTTGCCTGATGTGAATGCAATTTCCTTCAGAATAGGACTTTCCATAACAGCAAGGGAACCCCACACAGCTCCATTGGCTCCCAGAGGGGACCATGCACTCACATGAATTCCTTTCTCTTTGCAGAATTTTCTCAGATCTTCCTGTTGCCACGCTGCGTTCATCTCCACCTACAGAGGACACATTTTACAAACAACCCAGTATTTGAATCTCAATTTCATACGCAAACTAGTTTGAACAAGTGAAAACGTTGGTGCTATTTTCCCTAAATACAACATAGTCAAATAAATAGTATATTATGTTAGGTATTTAAGTATAATTCTAGTCTCACATTGAATAAAAATAAAAAAGTTAAATAACATACAAGAAAAAAATTCATAAACACAATATTTTAAGATTTTGAATCGAAAATGGTATATTTTTTTTTTTACTATATATGTAAATTTTGGAAAACATCGGTTATAATCTAATTATATTGCTCAAAACGTAATCATGACAATAATTCAGAACATTGTACGCTGTTTATGAGGAAGGATGCCATTTGAAATGAAAGGACCAAGATCAATATTTCGGTCAGAAGTTGAGAAACTAATTTAAATCAGATTTCACCCTTAATTAGCTAAGCTCATGAAGTGTGAAGGGTTTTATTTCTGCAATTGATCAATGTTGGTAGTAACATAAGAGTACCTGGACAAGAGCAGGAGGAATAATAGCATTTTGAACAATTTGTGAAAGCTTTTTCACCCCAAAATTGCTTAGACCAATGGATTTGGCCAAACCCAATTTAGAGCATTGTTCCATGTCTTCCCATGTCCCTTTCATGTCCAAAGGAAGAATGTCATCTTTGCCATACTTGGTTCCTTTAGCTCCTTTTCTCAGCCTCACTGGAAAATGGATTAGGTAAAGATCCACATACTCTAGACCCAACCTCCTATCAAAATGTAAAATTCAAACAATTACACCTTTAGTCTGAGGATGAATCTTGCACAAATCACATGTCACTAACAGATACACATTTTATTATGATTTTTGAATCCAAATTGAAAATGTATCCAAATAATTTATAGAATATGTTAGCCTTCTGAATCTCAAAAGGAAAATATACACAATTAAACATATAAGTAATAATTTTGATTCAAGTTTAATATCCATCTAAAAAGTTGTCTCATTTACTGAAAAATTGTCCCCTCTCTACTTATCTTTAGTCATATATGATCACTAACAATAATCATGTATTTTCTCTCATAAATTAAAATTGACAAGATGATCAAAATAAAATGTTAATTTTGATTGAGAAATAGTAAAATTGTGCCTATCAACCAACACAAACAATGAATCAAATGTACAGAATTTCAAAAGGCAAAATTTAAGAATCAAATAAAAGGGTAACAAAATTACTGTAATGAACTCTTGAGTGCTGGAAGAACATGACCAGGATGAGCTTCAGTGCACCACAGTTTGGTGGTGACAAAGATCTCATTACGGCTTTTAATAAGACCTTGATCCAGTGCTTGTGCTATTGCTTTGCCAAGAGGCTCCTCAGAAGCATAATAAGCTGCAGAGTCAAAATGCCTGTAGCCAGCTTTTATGGCTTCAGTGAATGCAGGAATGAGCACTTCTGGTGGTGGTAAGGGCACTGTTCCTGTGCCAAAACCTAAAATGGGCATCTTCTGCCCTGAGTTTAGCACCACTTCTGGCATTGCCTTTGCCTCCATTGCTCCTGTGAAATTGAATCAAAGAAAACAGTTTCAGAAGTTCAAAGCAGTTTCAAATTCCTCAAATCATATGAAAAATATATGTTTGTATCATTCTTGGCTATATACAAGACATATCTCTAAACAATGTTACCTTATTAAAACTGAATTAAACCTAATCTGCTCTGAAAAAATAACCTAACGAAAAAAGGGTGACTGAACTGATATATATCAGCACTGATTCATCGCAACTCTAATTGATAAGATTAGAGAACAATGCTTTAAAAATATTAAATTAAACTAATACTGATAATTAATTTAACACACATTTTTAAACATTTAAAGTCAATGTTTTAAAGGGTGCTTTAATTATAAATGGTCTGCATGAAATATAAGGGGTAGTGCATTTAAAGATACTAATATAAAGTCAATGAAACAATTACTTTCCATTAATGTATATAAGGGTTACAATTTGTATTTATTAATACTTCGGTTTATTTTTTATCTACCTCAACTTTGAAAAATAAAGTTGTTTTCTCTGTTATACCATTAATCTCTATAATATTTTCAAAATAATTTATATATGTATTTGTTGTGTCAAATAAAAATAAAATTTAAGTAAAAATAATAAGAAATTGTGTAACTATTTTATTAGAATCAATCAAATTTATCATACTTCTGGATTTCTTTAAAATAACCTTGAAATACATGTAAAAGGAAAATGAGAGAGTAAATATTTTGTGTATGTAATAAATAACATTTATTTCAATAGTATATATAATCAGTTAAATTAGAAGAATTGATGATTTATTAATTAATGTTTTGTGTACGTAATAAATAAATTAATGTTTATATTGACGTTACATTGTTTTTTATTAAAGGAATATTAATTATTTATTTATGATTAGTAAATACCATGTATAGATAAATAAATATTTTGTTTATCCAAATAAATATATATCTTTATGGTCATACATATGTCCAACTTAGTTAAAATCGAGATTATAGATATATATAGAGGATTATCACAAGCTAATAAAATCATAAATAGTAGAATCCTAATACCAATTGTAGATTTTTTTTTAATATAAATATATAAATATATATATATATATATATATATATATATATATTAACTCATTTTTTTATTCACAAATAAAATAAATAAAAGAAAGTATTTGAGGGATGTTATAAAATAAATAAGAGAAATGTATATTAAAAGTGTCTTTGGTTTTATTTTAATTGAAATTAAAACTGGTTTAATTCAATCAAGAATTTTAATTGTGCAGAAAATACTATTAATCCTTAATTGGGTTTGAAATTTGTTTTGATTTTTTAATTGTATTAATATTTTAAATGAGTGGTGTTACGACAACACATAACAAGGTAAATTTTTAATTATATTAAATTTTAATTAAAATTATGTTTGAATTGAATCCATTCACTCAAGAATGTGAATAATTAGTATAGAGACAAAAATTGCTATCACATGTCTTTATGATTTTATTCAAAGTTCCTTACGATCTTACATGAAACTTTAATTGCATATAGTATATATGATCCTAGAATTAAAATTTCGATTTTAACTACCTTATCTATACCTATATTTAGTTAATAGAGGAACTTTCTATTAAAATTAAGACAAGATTAAGATAATATCTATAATGACAAATTTATTTGTCATCCATAAGTAAGAAGATAAATGTATAGTTATAAGTAAAAAAGGAATAAGATTAAAAAAAGATAAGAGAAATGTTTAAGATAATACTTGATGAGATATTAAAATAATGTGATGGATATCCTAGAACCACTAAAGAGATATAATCACATATAATTAAATTTCAATATATAAATGTAGTTAAATCTTATAAGGTTAAAATTTCAAAGCGTTCAATTAATCACCATTTTGCAATTTTTTTTTATTTGGGCCTATTAGTCTCTTATCATAAGAAACACATAGACATGTCTTCTAAACAAAAAAATTTTATCTAATATGAAAATTCACATGTTATTTAAAAATACTTAAGAATTGTAGATGACATAAATATCATTCTATAATCTTACGATTAAAATATTGATTTTAAATACATTACATATACCTATACATAATCAATATAAAAATTTTTCATCAAGATCAAGACGAGATTAAGATAATATTTATGATGACAGGTTTATTTGTCATTCATACGTAAGATAATTGTATAGTTACAAGTGAAAGGAGGAGTAAGGTTAGAAAAAATAAAAAAAATGTTTAGGGTGACACTTGATCAGATATTAAAATAATATATTAAATGTGTTGGATATCATAGACAAAGGAAGAGATATAATCACGTATAATCAAAATTTAACACATGAAAGTAAGGTTGAGTTGGAGATAAATTTATTTATCTTGTTAGATTAATCACATATATTTATTCTTGTAAAAAAAATGTTAAAATCATACATTAATTAGAGATATAATATAAATAATACCCTTTTATATCAATTTAAATCTATATAAAAAAGTTTTTATGCATTTTTTTCAATTATAATGATATTACTAATTTTTTTTACATTCACATGATGATGTGAATAATGCTTTGTAAAATATATATTTAAGAATTTATGTTAATAATGATGTTAATATATATATATATATATATATATATATATATATATATATATATTTTTTTTATCAACAATAACAAATATAATAAATAGAAATATATTAGAGGTGTTTCAATCTTTAATTGTTATCAAAACATTATAAATCTCTATCAAAATCAACTAGCATAAGTAATTATCAATATTCCCATATCCTGAAACAAAAATCAAAGCATACAGTAAATAACAACAATTTTATAATACATGTCTTTTAATTTTGTACTAATCTCATACATTTAGTTGTTCTATATTTTTTTTTTAAGATACAGTCACACAACTTCTCCTTAAATTAAAAGATACAGTCACACAACTTCTCCTTAAATTAAAAGTACTTCTAAATTGTAAGTGATTATATAGAACTAATATTTTATTATGCACTTCTGATTAATTTAATTAATCGAGATTGAGTATAAAATTAAAATAAAAAATGATATATTCCTTTATTATTATGATTAGAAAATCTCTTTAATGAATTGTAGTTCTCGTAGTTAGGAATTAATAAAACAATGTTTATATTTTTATATTTTCTTTTCATTTTGATCAACGACAAAGAATATAAATGAATGAAATTTGACATGCTCGGACCTGAATAAAAAAAAATGACCTGAATAAAAAAAATGAGATAATATAAAACATATACAAAGGAATGAAAATAAAGAGCATTTGGGATGTCTCTTTTATTTCACAATATTCTACACTTGCAGAAATATTTAATAAAATTTGTTAACATGTATCAGTGTCATAGCCCAAAATTGATGAAGCAATAGGTAGGGTTTAGTAGTAGGGTTCGGGTTGCTTTCTGTTTCGATTGTTGGAGGAAATGAACGAAACTAAGGCCATGGAGAGGAAGGTGACGAGAAGAAAAGCAGAAGAAACGAAGCCTCGAATCAAAACCTTATTGTATGTTGAATTGTAATCATCGGAACCTTCAACATGGTCTCTGATGAACTTCTTTAATTCCACAGACAATGCAAAACCAGCACCAATGGCTACGCCCAGAACAAGACTAATTACCTGCAACAAGAGTCAATTCATTCATGTAAGATATTACAATAACATCTCTAATTTGTTTTATTGACTATGTAGCATAGATACTAACACAAATAACGACACACACTGTAATTTCTAAAGTATAAAACGGAAAGATATGGATTCATATATTACATTATTATAGATTATATAAATTGATAATTAAGATTTATATATTAAAAAATTATTTATAAAAAAATTATCTAAAATCTAAAATATAAAAAAAAAAACATATAATTTAAATATTCTTGATTATATAAAATTTGTTTCTTATATTTATAATAAATTTACAAATTTTTTGAAAATTATTGTATTAGTATTTTTTAAATTATGTTAAAACAATATTAGAATTGTCAAAATATCTAAAAAAAACTGTCTTTTAAATTCGATACTTTACTGATGTTTATCATATAAATGTCTTTTACTAATGTATATCATATAAATGTCTTATACATGTTTCGATACGTCCCAATATAAAATATACACTTAACATATGTCCGAGCTTAGTAGATTATTGAAGTATTGAGAATATTCATGTAATTATATAATGATGAAAAAGCCATACCTTGTCTCCATAGAAATCAAATTCTGGCCAGAAACCATTGTTTATCAACCTCTTTTGTCGTATTGCATAGTATATGGCAAACGGAAGCTGCACTAAACAATATCCGCACGCAATTGCTGCAATAGCTACCACAAGGCTGCAGATTTTACATATCCATGGCAACAATGAGATACAAGAATTAAGTAGTGGTATAAATAAGAAGAAGAAAGAATATCAAAAAATTTGACCAAATTTTAGGAGATAGAGATAATATATATACTCATAACATAATCATATGCAGTATAAAAAGGCCTGTAAACAACCCTTCAACTACAAATTTAGGGTTTTGAATAGAAGGGAAGATAAATTAGGGTTCTAATTATGATGATGAATATACGGTTTTACATGAACACTAGCAATTGGATGGTTTTTCTTTACCTGTATGAATTGAAATCTTGATATTTCACCTCTGCACCATTTTGAAATGTGTAGTTGTTAGTAACCAGTAAGGCCATAGTTGCAGCTGAAGTTGCAAGAGCAACTATCCTCAGCACAAGCATTGAGTTAGCCACACGTTTGGTCACCATTTTTATTCAAACAAATCTACCTCTTTAATTTTCCTAGCTACCTTCTCTGATCTTTCTTACATTCTTAACTACCCTTTTATATACACAAAACAAATCAAGATTATTATTCTGATTGTCTCTCCATGTCATTGAATCCAATTGCTGCCGTTTATTTTAATCTAAAAAACCTTGTCTTTTTGTGTTTGGGTCAATATTGCAGACTTCTACGACAAATCGCAATACAAAGCGTTCAATATCAATCACCATTTTGCAATTTCTTTTTTTATTTTGGCCTATTACTTTTTTTATTTTGGCCTATTAGTCTCTTATCATAAGAAAAATATAGACATGTCTTCTCAAAAAAGAAAATTATATTTATCCAATACAAAAATTCAATGCAACATTTTAGACCAATTTTTAAGTATTCAAAAATAAGTAAGAACTTTAATATGTTTAATTTTTCTTCATTTGCTGTAAAATATATATTAAATTACTTCTATATGTTGGAGAAAGGAGACGAAGACTTTGACTTAGAAAAAGACTTCAGTAATTGCATGCATTCTAATAACAATAAATGTAGAAGTTGTTATGAAGTTCACAGATATCACTTTGCAAAAACAACAAAAACTAGAAGACCGAAAAAGCTATCATATTACGTTAAACAATAAATGTGGAGATTGTATAAAATGGCAAGGTCCTCACACCACTTGTAGGAACAAAACAAAAAATAAAGACCTTGAAAATTACGCCAATGCAATAAAGTCTAAAATTGATATTTCATACATCTTTTATAAAAAAATAAAATTATTCACCAATTATTGATTGTTCTGTATACTTGGAGTGGTTGATTTTTGTAGAAATTATTTAAAAAATTAATAATATAAATTTATTTATATTAATTAATCCATAAAATTTAAATTCATTTATATTTCGTGTCGATATTGGCTGTAATAATTTTAGATTTCTTTTTATCTTATTTTGTTAGGCATGTTATACACATTCAGTTCTTTCTAATAATTATACATTGGTAAATAAAGTGTTTTTTTTAATGTAAACCCAACTAAAAAATTAAGCAATAAAAATGTTGAAACTAAAAAAAGTGCGTATGCCTTATTTTTTCTATAAGAATCAAATATTTATTCTACGCGTAAATAAATAAATAAATAAATAAAAAGAAAAAAAAAAGTAATCATAGGTTGGAGAAGACTTGGAAAGGTCTCCGTCCCCGTCAACCCTTATCAGAAATAAATTGTGGCTAATACTAAAATCTAGTGGTAGTATAGCAAGATTTTTCTCACAATTGAATTTAATAAATTTCATATTGCGGTGACTGTCACGTCCTTTTCTAATATTACTGTTATAAAGAATACATATTATATCAGTTTTAAAGTTTTTTATATCGATTTCATAACTAACGTAAACGTTAATGTAGATAATGAAAAAAATTCATATTATATCGATATATCGATTTTTTAATAATATTACTTATATAAACACAACTAACATAAAAAAAACGTTTAAAAAAATTATATATATTATATTAATTATAGTTATAATTGATATAAAAAATCATATTATTAAAAATTTAAACACGATACTTAATTGAAAATTTAGTTAAAAAGACTTTAAACACGATACATATAAGATTAAATAAGAATAACATAAGTGTCAGATTCACACAAAAAAAATGATACTACCTTTAACTCAAAATCTTAAGACATTTTATTTATGAATTTTTTTTCTTATATATTATTTAATTTTTTATTTCTATTCAATATAAACTAGACTCACACTCAGATATTTAATAAATAAAATAATATTTAAATTTTTTATTTTGATAAAAAAAAATTAATCAATGAAAATTTGACATGCTTCTCCCTGAATAAAAAAAATATATACAAAGGGATGAAAACAAAGAGCTTTGGAATGTCTCTTATTTCAAAATATTCTACATTTGAAGAAATATTTAATGAAATTTGTTAACATGGATCGGTGTCATAGCCCAAAATTGATGAAGCAATGGGTAGGGTTTAGTAGTAGGGTTCGGGTTGCTTTCTGTTTCGATTGTTGGAGGAAATGAATGAAACTAAAGCCATGGAGAGGAAGGTGACGAGAAGAAAAGCAGAAGAAACGAAGCCTCGAATCAAAACCTTATTGTATGTTGAATTGTAATCATCGGAACCTTCAACATGGTCTCTGATGAACTTCTTTAATTCCACAGACAATGCAAACCCAGCACCAACGGCTACGCCCAGAGCCAGACTAGTTACCTGCAACAATAATTAACCATGAGTCAAATTCAAATAAGATATTACAATAACATCTCTAATTTGTATTATTAATTATGTAATATAGATATTGATAAAGATACAACACGGAAATATATATTTATATATGTGTAATTTTTAAAATATAAAACACAAGACATAAATCTATATATTAAAAAATTTATTATAAATTATATAAATTGATAATTAAAGTTTATATATTAAAAAATTATCTATAAACAAAGTTAGTTAAATAAATAAAATTTTAATTTAATCATTTATCCAAAATCTAAAACATGAAAAAAAATATATGTAATCTAAATATATTTTATTATATATAAGATTTGTTTCTTATCTTTATAATAAATTTATATAAATTTTTAAAAAATTATTATATTAATTTTTTTTAAATTATGTTAAAATCGTATTAAAATTATTAAATATTTAAAAATAAATTATTTTTAAATTTAACATTTCACCTATGTATATCGTACGAGTAATTTATATGTGTCAGTTACGTAGAATTACTAATCAAGACACCTTTGAACTTCATAGATTGTTGAAGTATTGAGAATATTCATGTGATTATATAACAATGAAAAAGCCATACCTTGTCTCCATAGAAATCAAATTCTGGCAAGAAACCATTGTTTATCAACCTCTTTTGTCGTATTGCATAGTATATGGCAAATGGAAGCTGCACTAAACAATATCCACACGCAATTGCTGCGATAGCTACCACAAGGCTGCAGATTTTACATATCCATGGCAACAATGAGATACAAGAAGTAAGTAGATGTATAAAAAAGAAGAAAAAAGAATCTGACCAAATTTTTAGGCGATAGAGATGATATTCTCATAACCTAATCATATAAATTAGGGTTCTAATCATGATGATGAATATATGGTTTTACATGAACACTAGCAATTGGATGGTTTTTCTTTACCTGTATGAATTGAAATCTTGATATTTCACCTCTCCACCACTTTCAAATGTGTAGTTGTTAGTAACCAGTAAGGCCATAGTTGCAGCTGAAGTTGCAAGAGCAACTATTCTCAGCACAAGCATTGAGTTAGCCTCACGTTTGGTCACCATTTTTATTCAAGCAAATCTACCTCTTTAATTTTCCTAGCCACCTTCTCTGATCTTTCTTACATTCTTAACTACCCTTTTATACACAAAACAAATCAAGATTATTATTCTGATTGTCTCTCCATCATGTCGTTGAATCCAATTATACTGACATTTATTTTAATCTAAAAAACCTTGTCTTTTTGTGTTTGGATCAAAATTGCAGACTTCTAGGACAAATGGCAGTACAAAACGTTCAATCAATAACCATTTTGCAATTTATTTTTTATTTTGGCCGATTAGTCTCTTATCTTAACAACAATATAGACATGTCTTCTCAACCCAAAAAAAAAAATTATATTTATGTAATACGAAAATTCGTAGAGTACGTAGGAATTATCGATTACATAAATTTTGTTATGTTTGGTATGGTAACTACCCCTCTCTCACAAATTCCCATTGAAAAAAAATTATCAATCAGTGACAATCTGTAGGTAATTGTATTTGACATAAATAATGACAGTAGGTACATTAATTATATCCATTTTCTAACTAATTTCCAAAGTAAACGCTGCATAAATTAACTTTGCAAACTGAGTGCTTTTATTCCTTTGTACTTATATAAACTGATACAACATGCTTGAATAAAACTTAAATATAAAAAAATCATTTGCATTATTTCTTTTATATCTATATAATTCAATGCAACATTTTGGACCAACTTTTAAGCATTACAAAAGCATTATAACATATATTTCTTTAAGATTTTTTTGCTTTTATTAATAAAATGTACAATTTTGCGATATAATCATATTGTTGGAAAAGCAAAGATTTAAAGGAAAGTGTAGAAATATTCATTTGGTTTGTTTGATCCCAAACTTAAGTTTCGATACTTCCTAAGTCCTATGTTTTGCGAGCTGTGTTGATCCTTAAATTGCATTGGTCTATTATTCTAGGATTCTGCTAAAGATGTTGAAATTGACGATTTTGGTTTACAGATTAAATTATTTTCAGACTTTAACTAACAAACAAAATTAACAACAACAGCTTAACTGTGACCTAATGGACTCAGTCAACACAGTTTGGGAAATATCTTTTGTCAAAAAATTTAAATTGTTTGTACATGCATATTAAATTTTGTTTATTTAAGAGTGTGAGACAAGTATGATAGGTGATTAGAATTAACCTATGTTAGGAATAACGACATTATCAATCACTTTCGAAACCTTTTTGCAATTGGTTTGAGTAAGAATTCTAACATAATTTGGAAAGGGATGTGATTGACAATATTGTGGGAAATTTGGAAACATAGAAATAAAATTGTTTTTAGTAATGGGTTAGTGGATGAGGTTGAGATTTTTGCAATGGCACCAGTGAAAGCGTGGTATTGGGCTAAGACTGGTAGGCAGAAAATACACTACTTCTTTTCGGACTAGTGCCTTAACCCACGAGAATGTTTGGTAGAACTTAGATAGTAATTGTTGAAGAGTACTGGTTGATCTCTCATTGTAAATCCATACTAATCGTACCCGGGTTGGTGAGGGGGCAGGTAGAAAAAGAATTAGTTTTGTGTTGTATTTACTTGCAGGTAAAGCATGGCAGCTCTAAACCGATAATTAATTCGCATATGAAGAAGGAATGAGATGTAGCAAACTTTATGATAAATTATGCAATGTGGTGCTAAAGTTTGGAGAAAAGGATGGCATGAACTGCAATATATCAGATCTTGTTGGAATATAGCTATGAGAATATCATGCCTCCATTTTGGTTAACATGGCCTGTTATTTGTCGTTTTAATCTTGAGCTTTGACAAATTGTTGATTCAGTTACTGTATTACTGTTGTTATCCATTTTATAATTAGAGTTTTGTTATAGTTGTATAAGTATGTTTTGTAATAGGGTTGGAACATCCCTAAAGTGCTCTCATTAATTTTATTCTTCACAGTTCAAAAAAAAAATATTTATATACATGATTGTATTACTTGATTTATTTTATCATAATTTGTCTTTATTTAATATTATATTTTAATTTTCTATTACTTTTGTAAATAAATGTTTTAAGACCATAAATGGTTTTAAAAGTACAAACATTAAGGTTGTAATCAAAGGGAATCAAAGAAGACAAGTCAATAATTTAGATACTTATGCTCGATGGTCTCGGAGAGGTGGAAACTTTCATAAAGGATATATTGATATATAAAGTTAGAAAAGCTACAATCATAAAGAAGATTTATTTTGTATTTTGACGAGGGTTTGACCTAATTTATGAAAAAGAATATAAAAAGAAGTGGATACGGAGAGAAAATGAAATTTTTGGTTTAGAACAATTAAACATAAAAAAAAATAAAAAAAAAATAGGTGGAGACTTTTGTGGAACTAACTTTTCACGAATATTAAGTTCTATCTTTTAATTATGTATTGCTATAAATGATTTCTAGTTAAAGGGTTGGTGTAGTATTAAGAATGATATATTTTTTGTTTTTGTTTTCGATGTTAAGTTATTCTAATTATCTTTATGTTTTATCTTTTTTTATACTTATCTGTTTATATATCAACATTTCGCATAAGAATGATTTACAAGTAGAAAAATGTAAATTAAGTTTTGTTATAATTGGGAAATTGCACATACTTGATTACTTTTCATTTTATATTACCATTGCTTTTGACAGTTTCATTTAATTTCTCGAGTCACCTAAGTTATTAAGGTTTTAAGATTCAATGAACAATTTTACTATCTAAAGAATTAGAAACAAAAGAACTCTTAATTAACTAAAAAGGATAGGAACATATAAAACAAATAATATAAAATCAATTCTTTAATGGTTTTATAGTAATTCAATTTGTACTCTGTCATTGTAGTTATTTTTTTTTTTAATTTTACAATAAATTGTAATTATCTTGATTTTTAATTTTACAACAAATTGGTATTTAACAATTCCAATCTTTATGAACAATATTCTTATTACTATAAGTAATAATTAGCACGCTTGTCAAATATATAATAAGTATTGAGATATAATTGAATAATTGTGAAGATTGATTCTAACTATGTATATTAAATGGTTTGGTGAATTGTCCAATGTGAAGGAAAAGAAGATCATCTAATAGAGTTAGTAATAATATTGTTAAAACCCAACAATTATCCCACCGAATTTATGCATGATACATTGAAAATTGATTAGTTAAGTCACATACATGGAACAATATGCTTACCTAGTTTGAAGTTTATAGTATTAAATAGATGAATCTACAAATAAATGGAGATATCTTTTTTATTTGATGGTCTAAATCACATAAATTAAGGCATTAAGTGATGAAAAATTGAAGAAGAGTTTTTGCACCCTTGCTATATGTTTGGTATATGGTTATTTGTACAATGAATTTATCTTCTCTTATTGAGTTAAGGTCTTTATATATGACACTGAGTGCTTAAAATGAGTAATGGTACTAGTTTTAGAAAGCATCATTTGCTATGATATTTTGTATAAGTTAAAACTTCTAGACAATCTGAATTTGAATTGATTGATGTATTGGAATGAGGGTTAATTGGTATATTTTTGTATGTTGATCTTAGTTCTTGATAATCTACCTTTATATGTTTGGTTTGTGATTTTTTTTTATTTGTTGGTGTATGAGTAAATGACATTACAGGACTGAGGATGTGTCTAGATGGTTATTTAGGTTGTTACATTTATGGGGTTGTTAATAAACAAAAGCCACTCTTATAAACGATCACTGAATAAAAATGGTCAATGATGTACAGATAATTTATACTTGAACACAAACAATCCTTTGAAGAATACAGAAACATATGAACTAGCCTTATTCAGGAGGTGATGAGTTACTTCAATCGATGATGAAAAACTAAATCATTTAACTGAAAATGCCTTTGCTTCGATTTCGATTGATGGAGGAAATAAGCGAAACAATGATCATAGAAAGGCATGCAACAAGGAGAATAGCAGAAGCCACAATCCCACGAATAAAAAACTTGTCATATGTCTTCCTTGTAGGGTCACTCTTTGGGGTACCCACAGAGTCAAATATGTCATCAAAGAACTTTTTGAACTCCAAAGATACTCCAAAACCAACACCAACTCCTGTGGCCAGAAGCACACAAATTACCTGCAATTTCATACAAAGTTTCTTTCAATTTGCCATGTACATTTGTTGAGGCTATAGAAAAGAAAGAAGAAAGTGGTAGGACCTTGTCTCCAAAGAAGTCAAATTCAGGCAAGAATCCATTGCGTATCAGCCTCTTCTGCTGTACTGCATAATATATGGCAAATGGTAGCTGCACTATACAATAAGCACCACCAATTATTGCAACCACAGCTTCATACCTGCATTTTTCACACAACCATGGCACCAATGTATGTGCCATATGATATGTTGTACAAGCTTCAATAATTAAGGTTACTTTCACTCACAAATTATTAGAGCTTAGTCCATATGCATTTTCTAACTATTTATATTAATTAGAAATTTACATTAAAGAAAGATTATACATGTCTATATGTCTCTATCCCTATTATGTGGTATCTATATCTATATTTGTGTTGTATTTTTATCTATATTAATGTTTAATGTTTGTGTCTGTATCCGTGTCGTATTTATATCTATATTAATGTGTTAGATAGTAAAATAATAAATTAATGATTATGATTATCTACACTAGTTTGAAAGGAGTTTCTTGCCTGTATGCATAGAAATCTTGAAATCTGAGCCTTGATCCATCATCAAATTTGACTTTGTTGGTAAATAGTAAGGCCACAGTTACAGCTGAGGCTGCCAGAGCAACAATCCTCAGAAAAAGCATTGAGTTGGCCACAGGTTTGGACACCATGCTTGCTTCAAATTAGGGTATTTTTCTCCAACACTGTTCTTACAATCTTGTGTACCTACCAAGAAACCCCTTTTATATGCAAAACTAATAACTAAGACTCAGTTGATTACTTTGTCTTTCTTCGTTAGCTCCAATGGCTTTTGTTTTATATAATCTGCAAAACCTCATTTGGATGAATGTTGGAGCAAACAGCAATGCCGCCCTAACTTTCTACAGTTATTTCCAGACATAGATATTGTTTTTAGCTCAATAAGACACTGAAGACTTCATTGATGTTTGTTCTTTGACCATAAAATAAAATTAAACACTATTTGATCATATAGTAATGCAAAATAAGAGTAGTGTGTTGAAATCCTACACTTTAATTGGTTAACCATGCAAATAAAATCTTTGATAGTATTTGGGTAAAAAGATTGAAGCAAACTTGTTTTCTAAATGACAGATTATACAAATTAATTTTAAAATCAGATGAAAATGACAAAGAAAATGGATACGTGTTCTTTTCGGAAAAGCCGAGGGATTCAAAGACATCGTGGAAAATATAAACATTCTTTGTGTTTGTCTGATTCCAAATTAACTTACGATAATTGAATTTGTCTCTCAGGACTCTGCCAAACATTTGAAAATCACGATGACTTAGGTTTTCACTTTATGTTCTTCACCAACACCGGCTTCACGCGGCAAGCAATTATTATAATTGAAAGTAAAATTATTATTTTTTTCTTACATTTGGAATCGGTGGAGTGTGTTGAAATTTTACATTAGATAGAAATAACAAAAATAATATATAAAAACAAAATATTCTTAAATTTATTACTTTAAATTTGTTATTGTTATTGTTATTGTTATTGTTATTGTTATTGTTGTTGTTATTATTGTTGTTGTTGTTATTGTTGTTGTTATTATTGTTGTTGTTGTTATTGTTATTGTTATTGTTGTTATTATTATTATTATTATTGTTATTGTTATTGTTATTGTTATTGTTATTATTATTATTATTATTATTATTATTGTTGTTATTATTATTATTGTTGTTATTATTATTATTGTTATTATTATTGTTGTTATTATTGTTGTTATTATTATTGTTATTATTATTATTATTATTATTGTTATTCTTATTGTTATTATTATTATTATTATTATTATTATTATTATTATTGTTATTGTTATTGTTATTGATGTTATTATTATTGTTATTATTGTTATTGTTATTGTTATTGTTATTATTATTATTATTATTATTATTATTATTATTATTATTGTTATTATTGTTATTATTATTATTATTGTTATTATTATTATTATTGTTATTGTTATTATTATTATTATTATTCTTATTGTTATTATTATTATTGTTAT
>Ga0209700_104333_pt1 | contig 25752 bp, 12 predicted proteins | sample SiratroredBW_FD_187528 | JGI IMG/M metagenome (GOLD analysis project Ga0209700, IMG submission 187528) | Root nodule microbial communities of legume samples collected from California, USA - Siratro red BW (SPAdes) (version 2) | ecosystem: Host-associated > Plants > Roots > Nodule | place: USA...
TAAAAGGGAGAAGAGAATATTTTGGTACATTGAAATGGGAGGAGGAGGAGTTTTTTTATAACTCACAACCTCCCCCCCTAAGAATAAACCCACTGATGTGGGACTTGAAGTTAGGCCAAAATCAACACAGGAGAGGTTCCAGTTGCATTTGTGGTACTATCAAATGGTTCTAAGATCTCTGAAGAAGAAATCAAACAATACATCTCAAAGCAGGTAAACCCCAACTGTAATATAATTCTTATCGTTTTTGTTTTATTTTCTTTATTTTTACTATAAACTACGAAATAAAAATACTATATAGTATTCAATTTCGTTTAAATTAATTTTCTAATGATACGAAAGCTTCTAATTAACAATTTCTAAATGCAAAGGAAAATTCTATATATTGGTGGCAGGTTGTGTTTTACAAAAGAATCAGTAGGGTTTTCTTTGTGGGTTCAATTCCAAAGGCAGCCTCTGGAAAGATCTTGCGAAGAGAGCTGAGGGCAAGGCTTGCAAACGGTCTTCCTTCGTCGTGAATATGGGGCACAACGTAATTGAGTCATTTTTGCTCAAAGGTGCCCCCAATAATCATAAGCACGAGAAAAAAAGCGTTTAATTCCAATAATAGTTTAATTGGAGGACCTAAAATCTATTATTTTATATTTCATTCTTAATTTTGAAACCCATATGTTCAAGTGAATCATTTCCTATTTAATTTGCAAAATAAACTAAAAAGACATGTTATAGAATTTTAGAAATGCTAGAACTTTGCAACATTGATGTTTTTGAGACAAAGTAATGGTGGTGGTGGTTTGATCGTCATATACTTCCATATATTTAGGAGTCATCGGATATTTTTACAAGCTCAATATATGTTAGTGAACTTAAATTAAGTTTTTTATTTTATGAATTTAAAAGAATATAGTCAATTTCAATACTTATTATAAAAGTTAAAATTTATATTTATGGTTTGCATTTTTAACCGCCAAATATTAGTTCGTAAAATCCAATAGTGATGAATTTTGTGTCTGTGAGAAAGTTATCCCTAAGTAATGAATTAAGTTACCTACAATTTATTTCGCGGATAAATTCGTGGGAACCTATAAAACTTATTTGATAACTCCATTTGATTAACAACTCGAGCAATATATATAATAACATTTTTAAATATGAAATAAAATTCATCTTAACTTTTAATATATATTTTTTTTAAATTTGAAACTAAATTTTTAATTCATGAAATTAAAAAATCTTAAATAAATAAAAAAATTTATATAAAAAACATTTAATTTATAAATATAGTTAAGTGTAGGTAGAAGGATAAATACTTTTTTTTTATACTTGTGTTAGAATTTTAAGTTTTTAAAATATATTTGGGAGTGTGTTACATCCAATAAAATTTACAAATAGTTGACTTATAAATAATGGTTATATAAACGATAGAGAATAAATTATTGTAAAAGATTTAACAGCAACTACAATTAAAATTTATTTAGGGGTAAATTAGTTTTTAATATTTCATATCTTCTTGAAATGAATGAAAATTTGTTAGAAATATTATAAAGTGTCTTTGAAAATAAACTTTATTCGATTAAAAATGCAAATAACAAAGTTCAAATGAAATACAAAAGTTTTGCTTTATATTTAATGAAACAGGAGTTGACATCAAATGAAAAAGGTAAAAGAAGTATAACAAAATAAGAGAAGATAGATAATATATCTTGAACACTATAAAAAATTACGGACAGAAAAAAAAAAGGAAATCAAATATTGAAAAACAAAAAGAATAAAATCTGATATTTGAAATTCAAATAAAAGAATATTAATACAGTGAGGTTTGTCAAAACAATGTTTGCTTAATATATTTTATTTAAGTCAATTTTTACAAAATCTTCCCATTTTTTAAAATATGTTTTACAAAAAAATAAAACCTAACATGTCACCCATAGAAAATGACATAACTATCAGTATCCTATAATGACATAACTATAACATTCTCAATGCACTGTAATCAGTTGCTTTGGAGTTCTGAACCATGAGACATTAGCGTTCAGTTTTCATCGCCACTTGATTTCCAGTTCCTGCTGAGATTTGAAACTCCAATTAAAAGTAATATTTAGGCTGCACAATCTAATAGAATGGTTAGTAGTAAGGTTGAATTGATTTGGTATATTTTTTAGGCTCTATCATTAATCTGCTAAGTCTAGTATTCAATTACTATTGTAGCTGCTGAATTCTCACATCATTATTTAAAGAGAACATCTCTCATTCCTGACACTACTTAACAACTCAAGGCATCTGTTTAATACATTGAACCGGTTTAGGCACCAATCTAAAATTGTAAAAAAAGAATTATTTTTACTCTTTCTATTTAGTCAAGTCCAAGTCTAAACCTAGACAAGATAAACCACCTCCTCAACGTCAAGTCCTCATTGAAATAACGCACTATTTGTACTTGTTCAAATATTCCATACACATACCACTCTACAACTCCAAATAAGGTTTGATTCGTTGCTAAAACTAATTAGTTAGAACTCCTGAAAGTGTTGCTTAGCAGATAATTGGTGTACCAACTCTATCCATTTATCTATGCTCTTCCATTGAGATAGTCACATCACATGAAAAGAACAAATGGTTAACAAATTTATTTTAAGTCTACATAGTACACAATGTATCAAATACAATAATACCTTTTCTTCTAAGATTATCCCTCATAGTCACCTTATTCTTATTTGTCAATACTCTCCAAACACAAAAATTAGCTGTGGACAATGCTTTAATCAGCCATAATTTCTTAAAAATGTATCATCATAGACTATTAACCCCATTTCTCAATCTATGATATATATAGATATCATCATAGACTATTAACCCCATTCCTCAGTCTATGGTATATATAGACTTCACAGTGTATACTTAACTATCTACTCTCTACTCCCATCTTTTCTTTAAAATATTTTAAATCTCTAACACCAAGATCACTATCTTCACTATAGTTACAAATTGTATGTGTGATTTATCCCAACAATATTTCTACCTTTTTGTCTCTGGTCCTATAAGAAGTCTTATGGATTTTAACTAACTCATTTCTCAGTTTTACAAACATTTTAAACAGAAAAATATAAAATAGAAACTGATAGACCTGATTTAATTAGAATTACCTACCTGTAATAGAGAAGTATATGTTGTTATATATTTATGAAGAATGACTTCAATTTATAAACTTATAAAGTATGTGAGGACCGTATATTAAGGTAATGAGATGATTTAAGTCAGTCCCTAAATAAACTCTGTTAGAATTTATAGGAAAGAAAAAAAAATATATTTAATAAATTTTCACCTTGACTTTATATATATGAACACCATCGATGAAATCGGAAAGGTATTTGAACTTATATATTGTTACCAACTTAGTCATCATGTCCGATAGATTATGGAAGGTGTCAATCTTTATTACGATAATAATATTTTAGTACTTTAAAAAATAATTTCTTGTATAAAATGATCAGTGAGGTTAATATATTTAGTTATTTAATGATATATTTGATTATTGGTCAAATGTATAGCATTTTAACTGTGAATGTAGACTTTAATTTTATTTTCTATACAATGCAACAGTGAATTACTAATTTCTTTTAACATTACCACATAAACCTAAATTTTATATATATATATATATATATATATATATATATATATATATATATATATATATATATATATACGAGACAATACACATTTACTATTAAACATAAATGTTTTTTTGTATTTTTTAATATTTTATAAATAAGTAAATATTGGTACTTCCTTGTACACAGTTACTACTGAAAGGACCGAAAAACCGAAAAATTATTTTTCATGCTTTAAACGGTCTTATAAGATTTTCTCTTTTAGGACGGCTTCTCTTTATACTTTTTTTCTGACACCTCTAAAAATATAAATTTTTATATTTCAGAATTCAAAATTGTTTTTGTTACTGAGATATTTAATCACTATAAACAGGAAGTTATCTTCTTATACTGACAATTTTCTTATTTATAATTTTATTATTCCTTTAAATAGCCATATTTAAATATTAAATATTAACTAATCATCATAAATGCTTAATTGAGGCTCAAACCTTAGTTATTGAAAATATATAACTCAGTTTATAAGTAATTATTCCTAATATGGGATATATGAGGTCAATTTTAATAATATTAATAATTACTGGTGAAGTCATTGGACTCATGTTTCTGATTAATAAGATTAACACTCAGCCATTAGTTAATAGACATATATTACTCATGCCCACTTTAATTGAATACGCATTATTACTATCTACACTTTTTTTTACTTAAAATACCTCCTCTAAACCCAAAACGGATTAAAAATACAAAAAAAATGTATTTCAAAGTCTGTAATTTATAATATAAAAAAATTTGTATTCTAAATTATAAAATCTAAAATACAAAAGATTTTATATTCTAAATTTGTAATTCATAATATATTTCAAATTATATAATCTAAAATACGAAAAATTATATTCTAAATTATATAATCTAAAAAATATATTTTTTTTCTAATTTCAAATTATATAATTCAGGATATAAATTTTTATATAATCTAAAATTTAAATTTTTATACAAAACAATTTAAATTTTAGATTGTACATTTTAGAATATGATTTTTTATATTTCAAAGTCTGTAATATATTTTTTTGTATTTTGAATTTTGAAATATAATGTAGAATATAATTTTTCATTATAATATAATTTGAAATATAATATGAAAAATTGTATTACATTATATTAAATTTGAAAATTTTTACATTATTTCAAAAATTTTATATATTGTATTCTAGATCATTAAATATGAAATACAACAAATTTTATATTCTAAATTTATAATTCAGAATGCATTTCGGATCATACAATCTGAGAAATTGTATTCTACATAATATAATCTATAATATAATTTTTTTTTAACTCAACTCAAATTTTGTAAACCTAAATATTAAATATGTATATTTATATATGTACTGCCCAGCTCAAGACGATCAGTTGTCGTCTTAAACCGATAATTTCTTTATTGAAGAGTAAATGGATAGTCTAAGCGTGCAAACAATCTCTGGCAAGACAGCCTCTAAAAGCTGACATAAAGTAAGATTTAAGTCAATTTTGAATCTTATAAATAAGTGGATAATGAAGGTCAAAGGTATGCATTATTGAACAAGAACTTACTTAGCTCCGATAATCGAATACTTACTTGAATGTCGGAGTGTATTCGCAGGTATACCCCCTTACCGTGACTTGGGCGGATACTTGACGGACGTAGACGAGAACTTGATGGACAGAGACAAGCACTTCTAGAACAAAGACCCAGACCGAGAACATCCCAATAGAGCATGCCTGGACTATTCGAGCTACGTGGGAGGAAAGTCTGAAGGTCCTAAATCCTGTGTAAGAACAATATATATTGTATTATATCAAAATATAAAATAAATTTTATTCTGAATTATTTAATTTAGAAACAAAATTTGAAATAGTGTTTTTGTATTTTTCGAATTATGAAGTGCAGGTAGAAAAACATATAGGTGCATGAAGAAGCATTCTCTCTTTAGCCTTTCCAAATGTTACTTTTCTACTCAGTACCTTTTATTAATTAACTGATACAGGTTAATTTAATTAAGACCAACATGATTTGAGATTTTTTTTTAATATGTTTAGAGATGTAATTGATCAAACACTTTAGGAGATATATAATTTCTTTGCATATACTTTTAGTTATTAAAATAAAGTTTCACTTATTTAAGATAAGAATTAAATCAATTAAAAAGCAACTGATAATATGAAAAATTAAATTATTTTATTTGAGAAATATTTTCAGAATATTTATAACTTTAATGATATTATCAATCACATTATTTTTCATTATTATGTTTACTTATAAGACTTTTGAAAAAGTTCATATTTTATTTTTAACGAAGATAAGCATATTCTCGACTTGTAATATTTTTAATAAAAGGAATTATATAAATGTATGCAAAAATAGGTTTTCTAAATTTCAATTAAGGTTTTTTACATATATTAAAATAAAATGTTTTTTAAATAGATATTATTGACATAGCCAAAATTTTGCATATACACATAGGTGACATGATACTAACTTCTAACTTCTATAGTTTAGTTTGGGTGCAATTAACGAAATCCTGACAGCTATGTACATATACATTTAACCATTCTGGACACTCCCACATGACCACAAATCACTTTGCATACGCATAACCATAATTAAGGATGACAAGGAAGTATAGGTTCTTAATATCCCATTTGTAGTAGACATTCCTACAAGCTACCCATTAAATATTTATGTGAATTTATTTCAATATTTTAAAACTAGTAAATAATTAAAATAAAATCATTAATGAAAAAATATTAACTATTAAAAAATTATTTATAATTTTTTTTATATATTTTTATTTAGATTTATGAAGTTGTTTTTAAAAGAGTTAGTTTTTAAAAACTGTTATCGCACAGGACCAGTTGGCTCTAGCAACAACAATATCTCCTCTGATTCCTTGACTGCTCCAAGAACTACTCCTTAGTGTACCGAATGTTCTGAAATCTACCGTCCCGGGAGGAGGGTTCTGCAGGCACTCCGACGCTCAAATCAATTTAGGGTTAGAGTGTGCAGGGATATAGATCAGAGTTAGGAGTACCTGGCTTGAGATGACTGAGCCTGTATTTATAGGTGTAATAGTGGGCTTAATGAGTCTGGGCCCATTCTCTTCTACTATATGATTTCGTAACACACATTAATTATAAGATATTCATCTACGATTTGTGCTTACTTGCAATATTCCTATTTCCGACACACTCCCACGTGTTTGTGCACGTGCTCATCACAAAATGATCATTTAGGATTATTAATCGATGGTGGGTCCCGACCGAGGACGTATTTCGGTCTGGTCCATAGTGGTCGGTCGGCCGTATAGTACAAAAACTTATACTTTTCAGCAACATTCTTGTCAACATTCTTAATCTTGCAACCATGAGATTGTTTGATTCTGTCAAACCCACCTTCCACTCATCCCGACACTTAAGAGGTAGGTTCGGCTGAGTTCATCACCGTGTTCGCCGACTCAGGTTCTGACATTGCCCACACATTAAATCTTTGTGTCACCATATCTGTTGGCACTCACACTTCCAAAGGTCACATGAACCCTATCATCGCCTTTGACGCCTTCGATGGTAACAACATCACCTTTTCCTGTGGTGTCGTCGACATCATCGCCTAGCTCCTGGTTTGCATTGTGGTCTCCCTCCTCTTGGCCCTCGTGACCTCCTCCACAAGTCTCAAACTCACTAGTATAGAAAATTTTCCGCAAGCATGTTTTGCACACCTCCCAGCATGTGGTGAAATCGGTTTTCCCTTTATCACCTGCAAGTACGTAGAAATCACCTTATTAAGGTCAGTTATGTCCTTGAAGTCACAAGTCATGGCTCTACCCTCACTCAGGACATCCTCGAAGGACTCGTTGTTGACCAGAGAAGCATGGTTCTCGCCTTAGCCGGCCAGTAATCTTACGTAGCAGCAAGAGGAAGCTGGAATAAGAGCAAATAGCGAAAATAATGTGAGTAATGCAGAGAAGGAAATAACCGGAAAAAAAAACTTCATCCAAAAGGTTCAAGTAATTATGGAAGGCCGAGAACTAAACGACCATGCAACTACAACCTATCAAAAGATTTACACAAAGGCCGATTACAATATGACCATCAAAACAAAATAATGTTAGTAAATGTCAGCTAGCCTGACAAGATGTCCACTCCCGAGGTCTCTACCATTTCCTCACTCGTGGCTAGCATTTCAACAATCAGCAACCTCCTCCGGAATATCCTCAACTGGAATGAGTTTGCCTTTGTAAAACGCTTTCTTCCATCGTCTGCGCAATCGTATCTTCTCAAGATAGTGGGGATTATGGAGCTTCTGTTGAATTTAGTGGTGCAACTAGAATCAACTCTATATATTTATTTCTAATTAAGAAGTATTCTCGATGATTGCTTACTGCTGGCCTGATTGGGTTACCAAGAATAAATTTGGGTTACAGAGCTCTCTTTGCTATTTGGCAACACATTATCTTTGAGTTTACTGGCATGAATATAAAAAATAATTTGATTGTTGCTTTAGACCATCACGTCTATTTTTAAAACTTCCAATTTCTTCATAAAGGTGGCAACTTTATTTAATCAGGATATTTTTCTAACCACAAGAAGCACCCCAAGGTAAACATTTGGCCGAGTAAGTGGTCAATAACGAAACATGTGTGACTACTCGGTAATTTCAGAAATGAAGTATGTCACTTCTTGGACTTCTCGAACTTTGATTTTTGACAAATATTATGGTAACTGAGAACCAAATATTCCCATTTTGATAACTTAAATTCTCCCGTACAATTCTGTGTTTGCCTTTTATGTTCTTATCAGGTTGCCGAACATGAATCCAATTGAATTATGTGATTCTCGGTTTCCATGTCCTTTGCCACCAGAAGTCTATCATGAAAATATATCGTAGTGTCACTCCATAGTGACCTCCCATAATTCAGAAGAAATTGGTGTAGTGTCACTCCATTGTGACCTCCCATAATTCAGCAGAAAATGGGGCAGTGTCACTCCATGGTGACCTCCCATAATTCAGAAGAAATTGGTGCAGTGTCACTCCATGGTGACTTCCCATAATTTAGAAGAAAATAATGGGACATTGTCCTACCATGACCAAGTAGTATACGGTCACGACCGATATGGCTACCCGATGCCTACAACTACAATCTCATGAAACTCTCGTGAATAGCCCTCGAGCTTGGGGGGCTAGCATACTGCCATGACCGAGAACTACATAGTTAAGGCCGACAAGTACTCGGCCTTGACCGACAAGTACATGACCACAATGTGATACAACGGTGCCACAGTTCATCAGATAATTACTAACAACATCAGACTGCCAAAAGTTGCTCTATCCTCAAACCTCAACCAATAATAATGCTTTTGTACATTCTGACTCCTATAAATACAATGCAAATGAGCCAAACCAAGGTACGCTAACCCAATCCTTAAATTGCTAGTTCGACATCCCTGTACTGACTACCTTGGCACGGGAACGTGAAAACATGAGCACCAATTTTTCCCGCTTTATAATGCCTACAAAATTTGCAATCTGTAAGGTGATCAAATACCTTGTCGCTTAATTTTCATCCGAAAACTTGGAGTGACTGATACACTTGTGAACAAACCTTTTCGCTCATAAGATATTGTTCAAGCTTGGAGGGGCAAGTGTACTGCCCAGCTTAGGACGACCACTTGTCGTCCTAAGCCGACAATTTCCCTAACGAAGAATAAATCGGTAATCTAAGTGTGCAAGCAACCTCTGCCAAGACAGCCTGTAAAACCTGACATAACGTAAGATTTAAATCAACTTTGAATCCTATAAATAAGTGGATAATGAAGGCCAAAGGTATGCATTATTGAACAAGAACTCACTTAGCTTCGATAACTGAATACTTACTTGAGTGTCGGAGTGTCTTCGTAGGTACACCCCTCTATTGTGGCTTGGGCAGATACTTGACGGACATAGGCGAAAACTTGATGGACAGAGACAAACACTTCCAGGACAAAGACCCAAACCAAGAACATCCTAATAGAGCGGGCCTAGACTGTTCAGACTATGTGGGAGGAAACTCTGAAGTTCTCCAAATCTTGTGTAAGAACAATATATATTGTATTATATAAAAGTATAAAATAAAATTTATTCTGAATTATTTAATTTAGAATACAAATTTTGAAATAGTGTTTTTGCATTTTTCGAATTATGAAGTCCAGGTAGAAAAAGATAAAGGTGCATGAAGAAGCCTTCTCTCTTTAGTGTTTCCCAATGTTACTTTTCTACTCAGTACTTTTATTAATTAACTGATACAGGTTAATTTAATTAAGACCAACATGATTTGAGATTTTTTTTATATGTTTAGAGATGTAATTGATCAAACACTTTAGGAGATATATAATTTCTTTGCATATACTTTTAGTTATTAAAATAAAGTTTCACTTATTTAAGATAAGAATTAAATCAATTAAAAAGCAACTGATAATATGAAAAATTAAATTGTTTTATTTGAGAAATATTTTCAGAATATTTATAACTTTAATGATATTATCAATCACATTAGTCTTTATTATTATGTTTACTTATAAGACTTTTGAAAAAGTTCATATTTTATTTTTAACGAAGATAAGCATATTCTTGACTTGTAATATTTTTAATAAAAGGAATTATATAAATGTATGCAAAAATAGGTCTTCTAAATTTCAATTAGGTTTTTTTACATATATTAAAATAGAATTTTTTAAATAGATATTATTGCATCCATGTACATAGCCAAAATTTTGCATATACACATAGGTGACATGATACTAACTTCTAACTTCTAACTTCTATAGTTTGGGGTGCAACTAACGAAATCCTGACAGCTATGTACATATACATTTAACCATTCTGGACACTCCCACATGACCACAAATCACTTTGTATATGCATAACCATAATTAAGGATGACAAAGAAGTATAGGTTCTTAATATCCCATTTGTAGACATTTCTACAAGCTACCCATTAAATATTTAAGTGAATTTATTTAAATATTTTAAAAATAGTAAATAATTAAAATAAAATCATTAATGGAAAAATATTAACTATTAAAGAATTATTTATATTTTTTTATATATTTTTATTTAGATTTATGAAGTTGTTTTTAAAAGAGTTAGTCTAAAATTAATTTATATTAATATATGTAATTTGAATATAGAGCATTAAATCTAACCTCACTCACTACATTGCAGTATCCATAAGATTCATTGTCGATACATACCCTGTGAGTATATATATATATATATATATATATGTAGAGGGATTTAATCTCACAATCAATGGGGGCTCCTAATTTGACTTTGGAGTCCTTTGGGCTATAACCCTATAACTGAAGCTTTAAATGAAAGAAGATTTATAAATGTGTTTCAAGTTGGATTTGGTGGAACAAGATGTTCTTTTTCCAGTTTCTAGAAAATGTAATGTATGATTTTCGGGAATGGTTATTGAATGGATTGGGAAAAATTGGTTTATGAACAAAAAAAAGTATTGGCTTGAAAAGTGTTTGACGGATTCTGTTGTTAAAAAGTATTAAGAGACTTAAGTTAAAATATTTAATATGTATTATCTCTTTCTTATTATATAGGAGTCTATTTATAATGAGTTCTTTAAAATGTGAAGATCATAGGACTTAATCTCTGGCTATTCAGTGTATTGTAATTTTGGCATATGTTAGGGAAGATGCTTTCGTTTGTCCATAAAATTTGCCAATTAATCATTTCAATAGTCAGACAAGCATTATTAGTTTTGGGTAGTTAAAATTTATTGTATTTAAAGACTACAAATAGTTAAAGAATGTGTAAATAAGAAACGGTTAAAAAGACATCATATTATTAATTGTTATAAATAAAATATTTTTATAATTTTTATTATATAGTTAACTATTATTTATAGATATATTGAAGTATACTTTATTTTTCTCTTTAATATTTTTATTATTTTATTTTAAAATAATAAAAAAATTTAGTTTGTGATTAATTACAAAAGTCTTTATAGAGATTTTTAAAACGATAGAATAAAAAACGGAGTAAGAAAAAAAAATCAAACTAATATAATTAATGTAGTCCCACTAACATTTGCAAATGATTATTCGTAAAAAAAAGCAAATTTTTTTGCAGCTCTTTCTTGCAGTTAATTTTTCCAAGCAAATATTTCTTATATACAATTTTCTCAATGGAAATCCACAATAAATAAGTAACATTTTAATAGTGAATATGCAGTTAGGTAGGAGGGTGAGGGGACAAATATGTACCTTCTTGAAGTTAGGAATTAGGAAGGTCAAGGCTATACATATTTGGCAGCTTATGTATGATCATACCTAATTTTTATGTATGATCATACCTAATTTTGTATGTTTCTAACTTCTTTTATCGAATCTAATAAATTTTGTAGATTTTTTCTTGTTTCTTTAAATATAAGTCTGGTTGTCTGTTGTCATTTTATTAGATTTTAATTTTATGTGTATTTTATAAGGAAGGTTTAATTGTAATTGGATCTAGTTATATGAAATGTCGGTCTTAAAAAAAGATAATTTAATTTAAATTAGCAAGATTTGAAATGGTAAGATCATATAAATTTGCATGGACTAGAATCTTAGCTAGTTTAGAAAACAATTCACTTTAGATAGATTATGTATATTATACATTCAATTTTCATCTATAAATATATTTGTGAAAATGTTTACATATAATTGATTATAAACGGCATCATCATCAATTATATATTTAAATAGAATAAAATAATTTAAATTAAAATATTTAAACGTAATTTATTTCGATTATGTTGGAGATATTTATTATATTTAAGAATATAAAAAACCAATTATATTCTACTATAATCCATTATTTTTAATATTTTATTAATATTCATGTTTTTTATTATAGTTGAGAAATAATTAAAATAATGTATAAAATAAAATTAATAAAATTAATTTTTTAAAGTATTTATTTTAATATATTTTCATACCCAAATTTAATTTTTTAATTTTTTAAGACTTTATAATTTATTTTAACTCTAATTTATATCTTAAAAATATTTTTTATATCAAATTTCTAAATCTATTTTCAAATTTTTTATGTATATTAATATAAATTTTTTTATTATATGACTTTAATCAAATTACTATTGTAAGATTAATTTTAACAATTTAAATTAACTAAAACAATATAAAAAACTTCATATATATATATATATATATATCATATTTTTATTTTATCTTTAATTATATTTAAAAAGAATGACACATTTAAACAACAATCCAACCAAGTATAAATTTTCACATATTTTAACAACACAATATACTATAAATTACCAACTATTTACAGTAACAACATTATTTATTTTATGTTTTTTTTATATAATAAATACAGTTACACGGTCTCTATCTTACTAGTTTGTATTACTTGAACTATTGTTAATAAAACTCTAACTCAAGACATGTTTCTAAATTTAAATTGTAGTGAAGTATTATCTAAAATTAATTTAATTCTTAAAAAATAAAATGACAAAAAAAGTTAGCTTTCATATACATAAGCATCGTAACATATAAGAACCCCCTCCCTCCATTCCCTTCAATCTTTCACTTCACAAACACCTTTGCCACCAACCCAAATGGAACAACAACAATCTACACAACTTCACAACGATGACTTCATTTTCCGTTCCAAACTCCCCGACATTTACATCCCCACGCACCTCCCTCTCCACACTTTCATCTTCCAAAACCTCTCCCAATTCAACCACCGACCCTGCCTCATCAACGCCGCCACCGGAGAATGCTTCACCTACGCTCACGTCCAACTCACCGCTCGCAGAGTCGCCGCCGGCCTCAACAAGCTCGGCATCCAGCAGGGCGACGTCATCCTCATTCTCCTCCAGAACTGCCCCGAGTTCGTCTTCGCATTCCTCGGCTCCTCCTTCCGCGGCGCCACCGTCACCACCGCTAACCCCTTCTTCACTCCTGCGGAGGTGGCCAAGCAAGCCGCAGCCTCCAACGCCAAACTCATCATAACGCGAGCCTCCTACGTGGACAAAGTGAAGGATTTCGCGAGGGAAAAGGATGTCAAAGTGATGTGCGTTGACGGGGCGCCGGAAGGTTACCTTGACTTCTCGGAGTTGACGGAGGCGAGCGAGAGAGACATTCCCGGCGTTAAAATATCCCCAGACGACGTGGTTGCGCTGCCGTATTCTTCAGGAACCACAGGGCTTCCGAAGGGAGTGATGCTAACGCACAAGGGTCTGGTCACGAGCGTGGCGCAACAAGTTGACGGAGAGAACCCTAATCTCTATCTACGCAGCGACGACGTGGTGTTGTGCGTGCTTCCACTTTTCCATATTTATTCACTCAACACCGTTTTGCTATGTTCGCTTCGAGTTGGGGCTGCCGTTTTGATAATGCCGGAATTTGATATAGTGAAGCTGGCGGAGTTGGTCGAGAAACACAAGGTAAGTGTGGCGCCGCTTGTGCCACCCATCGTTTTGGCGATTGCAAAGAATAGGCAATTGGAGCAATACGACATGTCGTCGATTCGAATGATTATATCCGGCGCCGCACCTGTGGGGAAGGAACTTGAGGACTCTGTGAGAGCCAAACTTCCCAACGCCATATTCGGTCAAGTAATTATCACTTATTATTATGAAATGGCGTTTCATATCTCTATCTAATCATCCATAAATTCGGCGTTCTATGGTTACGAAACTGCCCTCACCATGACAATACATACATGCAGGGTTACGGCATGACTGAGGCAGCAGCTATATCATTGTGCTTATCTTTTGCGAAGGAAGGAGTGCATGTGAAATCAGGTTCGTGCGGGACGGTGTTAAGAAACGCAGAGATAAAGATCGTTGACCCTCCAACTGGTGCTTCGCTCCATAGAAATAGAGCTGGTGAGATTTGCATCAGAGGCAACCAGATTATGAAAGGTAAACATTTATTCTAAATAAGATCATAACTGTATTTTTCTACCTAACTATACGTAAGGGGTCTAATTACTGTTATTCAAGTCTTCATAAGAATAGTATAGACAAAAGGTGCTTTCGGAAGCAGCAAATTAGGAAAGAACTTGATGAAAAGATTCAAAACACATTATACCTAACACCTAATTAATGAATTATATCATTTAGCTAAGTTTTAATTCTATCATTTAGTTGACAGTAAATTGAGTCTTTTGAAATTTTATTATATATAGTTTTCAAAATTTATTTTTCAACTAAGTTTGTATCACCAGTTAATCGTCAACTAGGGTAAAATAACAGTTTGAAATTACAACGTTAGACAATAAAAAAAATAAAAATTTAAAAGTCTAATTATATCTAATAAAGATCATTTGTTGTTTAGTGTATAAGTAGGTTGATTGATTTCATCTTTATTTCAATATTTAATTTATAAAAATGAATGAAACAAATGTCAAAAATACATTAAAAAATATTTAATTATTATACTTCGACAATTAATTAGATTAGGTGGAGTACAGATTCACTCTTGCCGCAAACTTTTAATGTGTTGTTGACCCACTATAGTATGGAGCTATATTTTTTTTTTTCAATAAGCCTTATCGTGTTTTTTTTTTTAAATTGTTTTAGTCAAATTTATTTTGACTCATTTCACTACTCGCCTGCCAAAAATGAGCTGGTTCGGGTTGGCTTGTTATGGTTATAGAGGTTAAATTTCATGAAAAATATTAATTTGAAAATATTATTACAAATGTTTCTCATTTAATACTTTTTTTTTACTAATAAAATATTATATATAAATAAAATAATAATATATATTGATATCAAATGAAAGTGAAAAGTGAATAATGATATTAAAATATCACTATCCAAAATTCATAACCCTTCCTATGGGTAGATCGACTATATTTTTCAATTTTTTATAAAAAAGAATTCCAGATACTTTTTTATTTCAGACAAGGAATGTTTGTGCAATGACTTTTTTACTAGTGATATCTTAATTCTTAATTCTCTTTCTATTGGTAAAGAATAACAATAAAATTATTTCAGACAACTCTCATACTCCTATGATAAAATATATGACGGTTATATAATTTATAACTTAAAAAATCTTTTTATTTGTATAACATTGTAAGTTGGATTGGCGAAAATGTAAAATAGAGTAAACTTAACCGTAAATATTTTCCTAATTAGTTGAGAAGAAAAAGAAAAAAAACTAAAATAAGACAAACGAATCACAATTAAATCAAAATTAAAATAACACTATCTTACAAATTTGAGATTTTCAAAACAAGTTGTGAAACGAACAAATCAATTAATGAATTTGAGAAAGGGAAAGTAAACTTGAATGAATGATGATATTTGTATGCAATGAACAACTAAGACGATGTTGTTGTAGTTTTCTTAGTTATAATAGTGTTTAATTTCGTTCATCAATGACAAGACAACATGCACGATTCTTTAGTTGCATGGTGGTGACAAGAAGGAAGGATAAAGTTTTGAAATGAAGTAACGATGATGAAGATAGAGTGGAAAGTTTTCTCCAAGTCAATTGAGAAGAAAAAAAAAACCCACAAAAATAAAGAAAAACAACTACAGAAAGAGATGTGTGAGTGTGTAATTAAGTTAGTTAAATTATCCTTGATTTTATACATTTAATTAATTAGACGAGCTAGTGGGTTAATAGATTAAGGTTAACAATTTAAATAGACTGAACTAGTGAGAATTATCAATTTAAGATGTTTAGGATTTAGGATTGGTTAAGATGGACCAACTTTACCATCTTAAAAAAATAATAAATAAGAAAACCTAATGTTATTAATATAACAATATTATTATAAAATATATTTATTTAAAATAAATAAAACTAATTGGCAGACAAATCTACCTTTCTTCTTCTTGACTTGCAAGTTTATTCATAGACGTATGACTGTTTTCATATGATTGATAAATATTTACTGATATGGAATTATATCAAAAGTTTAAATAAAAGAAGTAGTTCCACCATACATGTTTAAACAATACTGAGTTGAAATTAATACAATATAACCTAATTAATAAAATTTTACAAATAGATAAATTATTGAAATATTTTACTAAAATCGGTTATTGTGATATTTGGCCAGGTTACCTAAATGACGAAGAAGGCACAAATATAATTATAGACAAGGGAGGATGGTTGCATACGGGTGATATTGGGTACATCAATGATAATGATGAACTTTTCATCATTGATCGGTTGAAGGAGTTGATCAAATACAAAGGATTTCAAGTGGCTCCAGCAGAGCTGGAAGCCATGCTAATTGCTCACCCCAATATTTCAGATGCTGCCATTGTATCGTAAGTTCTTTACTTACTACATACCTCCACAATTCACTTGCTTTTCTCCATAATCAATTTTAATGATCTCTGATTTCAGCATGAAGGATGAAGTTGCAGGAGAGGTTCCAGTTGCATTTGTTGTACTATCAAATGGTTCTAAGATCTCTGAGCAAGAAATCAAACAATACATCTCAAAGCAGGTATTATTTTGATTAGCTTTCAACACAACAAGAATAAATTAAATATGTATGTATATATATATATATATATATATATATATATATATATATATATAACAACATAATATAACAACAATTGTTGAAACCTTTTAAAATTATGTATATATAAACCTTTTATATAGAAATTTTGATTGATTTTTATATGGGTAAGTTACCTATTTAAATATCTTTTATAAATATAATTTTATTTTTTTTGAATATATGTATATAATTATGCCTTTTCCTTTGTGTTGCTACTATGAAAGTTAATGTGTACTGTGGCAGGTTGTGTTTTATAAAAGAATCAGTAGGGTTTTCTTTGTGGACTCCATTCCAAAGTCTCCCTCTGGAAAGATCTTGCGAAAAGTAATCAGGGCAAGGTTTTGAGGCTCACTCTTCTCAATATGAGGCCAATATCATGAACTCATTTCATACGAATGTTTTTCCTTCACTTAAAAAGTAAGGGGTGAAAAGAGCAAGGAAAGATGGTGAAAATAGCCACCCCATCCTATAACTATTGGGCTTACAGTCTAAGTGTGGCCCATGTTTAATTTCCTGTGCTTTTAATTGGCCCATCTTGAATTCAATAAAAACTTATATGTGACGTAAAAGGTGACGTTACTGTGACAATAAGATTGACCTCGACCATCCAAAGTGGTGGTGGTAGGTGGACATTGAAATTCATTGTGTGTGTTGGATTTTACGTATTTTGTTTCATATCAAAGCCACAAGTTTTTCCCTTAATTACAATTGGCTGTTTCATGGAAGAAGAAAAAAAAAACGCGTTGAATGTTGCACCAACAGGCAAAAGTTTGGTGAGATAGGGATAGAAAAAAAGGGATAATGGTATTTATATAATAAAAGCCAATAACATCATATATTTTCTAAGAGAAAGATAAATTAAATATTGTATTAAAAAGATGTAAAAACCAAATTTGGAAAATTATTATAATTCCCTATCCTTATTCGTAGATAAATTACCCGTGTGAGCCATTTCAGTTATAAGTTGTTTAATCATTTTTGTAATTTAATGACAAAAGTACTATTATTGGGTTATATAGAATAAATAAATAATTTTGAATCATCAAATTTAATTTAATTATTTTCACTTATACAAATCATAAGGTTTTGTGAAGAGTTTCCCAATAAGTAAATTAGTTAAAAAAAAAAGCAATCAATATAAGGATTTTATGGGAAACATGACGGGTTATCCAAAAGACATAAGGTAGGCATATACTAAGAATATTATTCCCGATTGTTTTCTTCTTCGTTTTCATTCCTCAAACAATGTTTTAAAAACATTCATTGATATTTTTCTATTTTTTATTTAACTTTTTCAATTTAGGAAAACTTTTCTATTTATTAATGAAAAAGTTGAAATAATATTAGTTATCTTTATAATCATCTCCTTTACACGCTGACTATAATAAATTTAAAATAAATAATAGCAAGGTCATATTAGAAAGTCAGAGGTAAAGTTAAAATTAATTTAAATACAGGATACATAAGTAATTACATACCATAAATTATCTTAAATAATTAAATACAATAAATATGGTTGTTGATATAAAAATCATTACAGAATAACAAATAGTTACATTTTGTTGAATGACATTAAATTATACGACAGGGAAATCTCACATTAAAGGAAGAATGAGTGACAACAATATATATAATTCGCGCGTACTTTTTAAGAGTTACTTAACAACACCCTTATCTTGTTTCAAAAACTTACACTTTAATTTAAGTAAAAAACATTCATGATGTGTGAAAAAGAAATGCATAAATATATAATATTTTGTCTATAAAGGATAAAAATAAATATGCATGGTCTAAAAAAACTAATTATCTTTACTCTTTCTTCGTAAATTAGAATTTAATATCTTTTATCCATAAAATGAGGCTCTTCAACATTTGTACGACCATTGTACATGGATGTAATAGAAAATGTGAGTTGTGAAAATAGTTTTTTTCAAAGAAAATATTCGAGAAAAACATAAAGAAACAGGAATCTTATTTATTCCGAGTGTTTCTACCTAAACAACGAAAACAAATAATTCCAGTTATAAACGTTTGAAGCTGCGGTCCCTGTCTCAACAACTCTTGATGTAACCACAAGCTTCTCTGACACATATATATGCACACATAGTACCCTCACTCTGAAGCAAGCTCGCAAATTTTCCTATGCCACCACCAACAATGGCACCTTCTCCACAAGAAATCATCTTCAGATCCCCACTTCCCGATATTCCCATTCCCACCCACCTTCCACTGCACTCTTACTGCTTCCAAAATCTCTCCCAATTCCAACACCGAACATGCCTCATCGACGGCGACACCGGCGACACTCTCACCTACGCCGAAGTCGACCTTGCCGCCCGCCGCATCGCCGCCGGCCTCAACAACATCGGCATCCACCAGGGTGACGTCATCATGCTCGTCCTCCGCAACTGCCCCCAGTTCGCCCTCGCCTTCCTCGGCGCCTCCCACCGCGGCGCCGTCATCACCACTGCCAACCCCTTCTACACGCCGCAGGAGCTTGCCAAGCAAGCCGCCGCCACCAAAACCAGGCTGGTCATAACGCAATCCGCGTACGTCGAGAAAATCAAGAGCTTCGCGGACCACAATGACGTCATGGTCATGTGCATCGATGAGTGTTCCTCTGACGGCGTTTTACATTTCTCCACGCTAACTAACGCCGACGAAACGGAAGCCCCCGCCGTTAAGATTAACCCAGACGACGTCGTCGCGCTTCCGTTTTCTTCTGGCACTTCGGGGCTCCCCAAGGGCGTTATGTTATCGCATAAAAACTTGGTCACCACTATAGCGCAGTTAGTTGACGGCGAAAACGCGCACCAGTACACTCACAGCGAGGACGTGCTCCTCTGCGTGCTGCCTATGTTTCATATCTATGCGCTCAATTCGATTTTACTCAGTGGGATTCGTTCCGGTGCGGCCGTTCTCATTGTACAGAAGTTTGAGATGACGACTCTGTTGGAGCTGATCCAGAAGTACAGGGTGACCGTTGCGTCCTTTGTGCCACCCATCGTTTTGGCCTTGGTTAAGAGCGGAGACGCCCATCGCTACGACCTCTCCTCCGTTCGCGCCGTCGTCACTGGCGCCGCACCCTTGGGCAAGGAACTACAAGAAGCTGTGGAATCTAGGCTACCCCACGCCACTTTCGGACAGGTTTCATTTTTATTTTACAAAAATAATAAATATAAATTAAATCATCGCCCAAACTAAAATTAAAACGTTTTTCTTTTTAAAATTGTGTGAGATTTTAGTGACGTAAGCTACTGAATTATTTTCTTTTCGATACTCACTACAAAACACTTTAATTTCTATTCATTAAATCCCAGATTTCTTTGTCGCATAAATTCTCAGTTTTTGGATAACAGGTACCCGCGTGGGAATCTTATAAATAAATCTTACAACCGCCCACGCGGAAAAATATTCCTTATGCAAAGCCTCATTATTCATCGTATAAGCTGTAGTTTATTCCTTCTAGCTTTTCAAAAATAAAAATAAAATAAAATTTAAGAGATTTTATAAAAAAACCATTTTTATTTATTTTGCTGTATTTGTAAACAATGTTCATTTAAAAAGATGGTTGCAAGTACAGAATATTTTTTCCAAAATAATCAAAGCTTGGCCTTCTTTTAAAATACTTTTTTTTTTCCAAAATCTTAAAAAATAGTCAAACGGACCAAAAGCTCCTGGTGGGATTTTTTCGATATAAATAACTTTAATGAAAACATTGAAACAATCGTTATTAATTTAGTACATACTTTGATATGAAATGTACCGAAGACTTAAACAAACTCAGTTTGTGATTTAAAACATTGAGTTTAATTACTGGCACGCGCGTACATATATGAAAAAGAAATTGTACTTTTAGCTTTTTCGAAAAATATAGAAAGTTGTGAGTGGCGTGGTGTCTTCATCGTCGTACCATATTATTGTTTTGCTATTAAGGCGTTGAAATGGAGCCATCTCTTATTTGAGAGTGAAAAGGAAAATAAAATGAGATGGTTAATTTTGACTTACAGGGATATGGGATGACAGAAGCAGGACCACTTGCGATTAGCATGGCATTTGCAAAAGAACCCTCAAAGATAAAACCTGGTGCATGCGGAACCGTTGTGAGAAACGCTGAGATGAAAATCGTTGACACAGAAACGGGCGTTTCCCTTCCAAGAAACAAAACCGGAGAAATTTGTATAAGAGGCACAAAGGTTATGAAAGGTATTATTGCATATACCTCTATTTTACTTAAAAAAAGTGAAACATTAGTCATAATAGTAAAGTGAGAAAGGTTTAAAAAAAAAAAAACTAATACTATTTTTCTCATTTGATGAACATCTTTCCTTGAGAAATATTCCCAACCATAGCAGGCTGGCTGAGACTTAATCATAAGCTAGTTTAAGTAATTATAATAACAGTGATGCAGTTTGCAATTTAAATAGACTTGTATAGTGATTTTTAGGTGGATCTATGCTAACGTATCACTAGTCCTATGTCTAATCATATTAGGGATTCTACGTTTGTTGCAACTTGGTTCACACACAAAAAAGTGCCAAAAAAAATAAAGTCTTCGATAATCCTTGCTAATTAACCATCTTCATCAATTGTCCTTTTCATATTCGTTTGTCTCTCCCCGTTAGAAGTTTTCCCTATTAATACCTTAATGAGATGTTAAGATTTTTTTAGGAATATTGATTATGCATTACCTTTTTTAAAAACTAAAATGACATATTTTTTATTTGTATTTATAGTTCCTAAACTAAGTGAAATTTTAAAAATATTTTAAATAGATATATATATATATATATATATATATATATATATATATATATATATATATATATATATATATATCATCTTTTCTTTTTTGTTTCTAAAAGGAGTGTAAGTGGGGTGGTTGTGAGTTGGGTGGAAGAAAAGATTGGGTGGCCAAATTGGTTGCTATCAGCAGCATAATTATCATACTTATATATATATATATATATATATATATATATATATATATATATATATATATATATATATGGCTCCAAAAATTCAAAGTGGGAACTCCTGGCGACGCCTCACATAAAAGTAGCTTTATCAGCCACCAAACCATGACAATGATTTTAGAGAGCTTAATTATTAATTTATTATCTATAATTTGTAACGCTGACAGTGACATGATTCTTCTGCTTCTTCCACTCCATTAAAGCAGACTCTGATCATATATCTTCACGTGGCCAATCACTCTTGCATGCTAATTTTTTCAACGCTTTTATTTTTTGTTCGAACATTTTTTCGATGGCTGTTTTCCTACCTCCTGCTGTTCACTCTTTTATATAGGTACCACATATTTTTGGTAGAAGTAAATTAATTTCCTGATTTGAATTGATGTCAACTCAATTTAACCTTTTATGATCAAATCAGTTGTCCTATAAAAAATATCTCGAGTTTAAATCAAGTAATCCCCAGTCTATTCAAATGGCAAATATATTAATACAAAAATTAAATAAATAAGTTCATTTTAAATTTTAAAATAATGAATTTATTTAAATTTCATAAATATTTACTAAAAATTATTTAATACCGTATATATGGTTTTAATTTCCTTTACGTGCTCAGAAAAACTCTGTTAAAGTATTCACAATATATTTTTGCTTAAGTAAGTTTTTCTTGTTGCTGAACTCTTGGTTAAATAAGTTATTTATTTTAAAATTGTAGTTTTGCAATATTATATAAACTTAAGAATTCTAAACAGAATATCTTAGTTTTTATTCTAGATTATTAAAGCACTTTGTACCATAAAAATACTTAAAAGTGATGGCAGCAATATTTGGAAGTCTGAAAGTCCACATCCTCACCTACCCCGTTTACCTAATTTTTCCAGAGAGACGAAATTACAGGGTCCAACTAGTCATAGTTACTTTTCAACAACAACAAAAACTAGTCACAATTATTCAATCATGTAGGACGTGTAATCCACTTATTATATATGCTCCACAGCTTACAAATACAATTACATCAACTTTAGCATAAAAAAATTCATACTATGAGGTGATCGACAAGCACTTGTTTATTATTGAACTGAGTAAAAAAGTCGTAATTAATAAAATAAATAAAAAATAAATGTAAAATAACTCCATAAACCTAATTAAATTTAACTAGCTAAGTCTTGTGAATGCAATATTTTACAAAAATAGCATTATTTTTTCTTAATATGTTGAATTTGTGGTTGGTCAGGATATCTGAACGACCCAGAGGCTACAGAGAGAACCATAGACAAAGATGGATGGCTCCACACAGGAGATATTGGTTACATCGACGATGATGACGAACTCTTCATTGTTGATAGGTTAAAGGAATTGATCAAATTCAAAGGGTTCCAAGTAGCTCCTGCTGAGCTCGAAGCATTGTTAATTGCCCATCCAAACATCTCTGAAGCTGCCGTTGTACCGTAAGTTCGTTACCTAATAACTTTCAAACCCTAAGATAATGTCTGAATTTTATGTTTTTTAGGTAAAGTCTTATGTTTGCTTTATTGTCTAGTTATAGTTGTTTTCAGTAAATATATGTAATGATATCAATGGGTGTTGGTTTCAGCATGAAAGATGAAGCTGCCGGAGAAATTCCTGTAGCATTTGTCGTAAGATCAAATGGTTCTGAGATCACTGAAGATGAAATCAAGCAATACATTTCACAACAGGTGAATGAAGGATATGTGAGTTATATTTTTGTGGTTGTAATTGAATTTATTGGGGCTAATAAGCATGTGTTTGTGGCAGGTGGTATTTTACAAGAGAATCGGTAGGGTTTTCTTCACAGACTCTATTCCTAAAGCAGCCTCAGGCAAAATTCTGAGGAAGGTGCTAACTGCAAGACTTAACGAAGGTCTAGTGGTGGCCAATTAGGTCCTTGTGACACGGCAAAACCGTCACAAGTCTTTGCTTTTGTGGTTTTTGTTCCACTTTTTACATTTCAACATGTCTGCAATGCAATTGTTGTGTTGTATAAGTTTATTAACGTACGATGTTGTATACATGTTGTATATATACTGGAGACCAGACTCTGAATTACAACATGATCAAATTGAAACTCCGCAAGTCGTTGCAATTTGCAAACAAGATTTTTTATAATTTAATTTGAACTTGGAAATGTTGAATGTGTGAAGACTTAACATATATAGATGAGTTCATGAAGTTATCAAAAGTAATAATGACAGAAAATACAAAAACTCATTAAAAGGGAAAATGAGGTTGAATTCTTTTCCTTTTATTTTTATTGATAGAACAAAGGCCAGCAGTCCAAGGAGAAAAGAGCAGAGAACAAAGAGAAAATGGCTTAGGTACTATACTTATCCACACCCTGTGTCATGCAAATCACTTTCTATAATTATATATATATTCTAAGACGAGAACGACAGAAATAAAAAGTTTTTCACGGTGTAAGCTTGAGATTAATTAACTTTGGATGAAATAGTTCTATGATTCTTGGACAATTCTTCATTCCCTATTCTTTGTATATATAATTATTGAAGTTATTACTTTTTATTTAATAACTATAAATTACAATTGTGACTTTGTAAATTATTATTTATTTCACCTATCGATCTATTTATTTATATTGCAAAATTTTTCAAAATACTATATATTGAATTATATTATCACTTAATTATTAAAATATTTTTTTTATTTTCTTATAACATCATAAAAATCTTAAAAAAATAATAATTACATAAATTAAAGATATAAGTAAAATAAAATATATAGGTATAAGGAGTAAATGGATGAGGGTAAGAAAAGTGAAAGATGGAGAGAGAGAGAAAGAGAAAAAAAAAAGGATACTCTTGGTATCAATTTATAGTTATCAAGATAAGAAAACGAAACATTTATTTATTTTATAATTAATTATATTTGTTCAATGGTATGTCTCTAACTTTATTTTATTTATTTGTTTATTTATTTATAGTTATTTTTATTTTCTCTCCTCTTTTACATGTTAAAAAATTTGCTCAAGATTGCTATTAATTATCGAGAGAAATAGAAAGTTATAAAGATAGCATGTATTAGATATGAATTGTATGTGAAAAAAAAAGGTGCATTCAAGCATAACAATGAAGGATGCACTACACAGTGAAAAAAAAAAAAAAAAAGGAAAATTTTGGGACACAACTTCATTAATTTATCAGTATGTCCATAGGTGCGTATCGGTGTTCTTCAAATTTACTATTCAGTCACATTTATACAAATCAAAGTTACAGTGGTTCAAGTTTGAACACTTTGTCGTTCTCCATAGAGATTATTTATCAGTAAGAGATGCACTGACATCTCTATATGCTGCAACTCTAAGCATGAAGAACTTTAGGTCAGGATTCATGTTTTAAAGTTGGAATTATAGTATGGTATATGATTATTGATTGAATTGAAGATGATAAAATGGACATTGATTTGGCGAACGCTTCATAAGAGTTTGAGGACTGCTTCTTCCTGCACCTCCATATCATCTTCCTGCACCTCCATAATTTTCAAAATTCCAATAATAGACATGAGGAAATTACAAATTTAACCCTGCTGCTATAAAAGAAGGTTTTCCATGGAA
>Ga0209700_104335_pt1 | contig 25744 bp, 15 predicted proteins | sample SiratroredBW_FD_187528 | JGI IMG/M metagenome (GOLD analysis project Ga0209700, IMG submission 187528) | Root nodule microbial communities of legume samples collected from California, USA - Siratro red BW (SPAdes) (version 2) | ecosystem: Host-associated > Plants > Roots > Nodule | place: USA...
TTTTTAATTCTAGAAATCGGTTTTTGGAAAATTTTCAGAAAACCATTTCTGAATTTTTTTTTTCAAAATTCAACTTAATTCTGAAAAAAAAAAAATTCAGAGTATATTTTTGAAAAATATTTTTCAAAAATATATTATAAAGAATATTTTTTGAAAATATATTTTGGAAATACATTCCAAAAAATACTTTTTGAGAAACGTTTTTCAAAATATAAATTAAACTTTTGGAAAAAGTTTTTCATAACTTTTTACACCTCTAAAATTCATTCCAAAAAACTAAATCTATAAGTCATTTTTTATCTTCCCATGTTCATTCCAGAATATCAATTTTTGAAGCCAATTTTATATACCAAAAAGTAGTTTTAGTATTTTAAAAATATATTTGGGGTGCAGGAAGCAATTGATATCCAAAGGAAACTTAGGCTTTTGCAATTCGGCTTTTACTTCCCTGCACCCTATCATTCCTTACTGCACCCATTCTAATAGAAAAGGTGTGTATATATACAATGATGTAAATTTTATTAAATGTTATATCATTAATAGATTTATATGAAAATTAAATTTATAATTATCATATATTTAAAAAAATACATAGCATTTCGATTTTAATTTACATAAGTAAAAGATCAAATCATTTTAGATTAATGTAAATTATATATATATGTGAATAAAAATTTCAATCTAACTATCAAAATTAACAAAACACTATTTAATTTAAAGATATTTAATTTATTGGAAGTGAAAAAAAAATTCTAAAATTTGTTAGGAACAAAAACATTGTTAACGCAAATAAAAATATTTCAATGTGAGAGGAACTTTTATAAATTGTTATAGTCTAAAGAGACTACAGTGATAATACAAGTGATTAAAATAAAAGCATTCTACAGGTACTAAAAGAAGAAAAATAGATTGAAAATACCAAAATAAAAAAAATGATATTATAAAAATAAAATTTTAAGTCATTTTTTTATAAGCAAATTCAAGGTACATTCATAATTCTATCACAGATGAATGGGTTTGAGAACATTGAAAGATGGGGCGGATTTGATCATATTCTATTTCAACTTTAATGCAAAAGTGTATAACGGATATAAAATGTATATCTCATTTTCGTTTATTTTTAGTAACATGTTATTTGTGTTAAGACTTACTTAAATAATATGTGATCACTGCCCATGCTTTTAGGTAAAGGTTTTTTTTTTTTTTTTAAGTCGACTTATTTTATATGGTTGTCTTGTAATGTTAGAATAGACAATGTATAATGTTTGAACAATACATTTTAAATCACTAAGAAAAAATATATTAAATACATATGTAAGTATCATTAATATTATTTAATATTATTATTAATTTAACTATTTTATTATTTTTACTTTTATTGAAATTATTAATAATCTAACGTAAGAGGAGATTGAATATAAATTTTATATGTATATATACAATTTAACATTACACCAAATTAACTTTATGATCATATTATAATATTATTATTTTTATTATGATTATTATTATTATTATAATTATATGCATTTTATTATTATTATTATTATTATTGATTAGAAGAAAGAAGAATTTGATATTTTTCTATTGAGAATAAGAGGTTTTCATCTTAGTGGATTGGAATGACCTTTTAAAAATAAGAGTTTTAGTATTTTAAGTCTTAATATGAGAATTACATTAAAGATAACTTTTTAATTAAACATTATTTAAAATATTTACAATTTAAAAATTATGGTCTAAAGTAACCATTTTTAATAATCGTCGGTCTATATTAAAAGTAATATTAAATAAATATGGTTTAAAATACTTATAATTTCAAAAGTACGGTATAAAGTAATCACATCTCAATAATCATTGTTTGTAATTATCTACATTTTTTTCATGTTATTTAAAAGAGTAATTATATTTTGACAATCACACTTGACACACATCCATTTTACAACCTTATGTGGCTATCGTCGTCGTTGTCGCTGCCGCCACCGCTCTCACTGCTGTCGCCGCAACCGTTCCCACTGCCGCTACCGCTCCCATCCCCACCGCCGCTGCCGTTGTCGCCATCGAATTGAGCCCGCTGTCACCGTGGTTATCGCGTGACTTTAATTATTATCTCTAAATTATTAAATTAAAAGAATTATTATTTTTATATGGATAATTAATAATCGAAACTTATATTATTATTACATATTTTTTATTTTTTTTAAATCATATATGAAAATTATTATTTTAAATTATTTTGTAATTAAAAATGAGATCAATATGACATATTAGATAAAACACATTAAAATAGATTTAGTAATTAAAAGTATCATCTCAACCTATTAAATTTTTTATACATGGAGAGGTAAAATCACCAAATCTAACTCATTTTTTCATGTTACTCGTAATGTTATTTAATAATAAATTTTATAAAATATTATTTTAATTAAATTTGACTTCTTAAATAAACTAATACAAAAAATAAGTATACTGTTTTTGTTTTCCCTCACCTTAATCTTTGGTATTATGCAAAAAAATGTTTGTAAAAAATTTTAAGATTAAAATATGTCGACATAAGTGGTCACAATATATGTTTAACCATTCATCTATTTTAATTAACAATTAAAATTTAATGTGAATGTATTAATAATTTGAAATGGTAAACAATGTGTAATCTGGACCAGTTTGGCTAGATTATTTGCTTTTGCTTCAGCGATTTGGCTCCAGTAAACAATAGCACGATATTTGTTTAACCACGTCATATTATATGATTAACTCTATTTTCTAGACCACTTAAAAAATAATCTGACGACTTAACAAAGGACATTGTTTGTGACATAACTCATGTCTTACAATGTATCAAATTCAACATGACAAAGTCAAATTAGACATTATCTGCAAAATAAGCTAAAATGTGCACAAAAATATACAAACTTCAATTCCCTCTTTCATGAGCATTTGTGTATACTGAGTTCAGCAGTGACATGAAACCGACAACCGCCATAGGTGACACCTGCATTGGTAAGAAAAAGGTTAGAGATGACGATCCATTTTGTGACTTAAAAAAACACACAACCAACACATTTGAAAGGTAATCTAACCAATTGGAAGCCGTCATAGTTGGATATTGTTGTGTTCGTTTGGACTTCATTTGCAACGTCAACAACTAAGGAAGTCACTTGTGGTTGTGTTGTTTCAACGATGGTGGCGTTTGTTCTCCTATTTGGTCTTCCACCAACCTCACACCTTGACTTAAATCTTGAAGACCTTGGGCGTCCCTTTCTATTAACAACATTAGGACTACGGATTGAACTGTTTTCAGTGTTTGGCAGGGGTGAGTTGGGGGTTGGGACCACTTCGGATACAACATTGTGTGCTGATTTTCTTATTTCTTGAATTCGACCTTTTCTGTGTCAGTGTTGAGGCAAAATCATTGATATATTAGAGTAGTAATTTAGTTGTGTCGTCTGACTCACAAGCACATTGTGTTATTTCGTAAAAACGTTGACATAGACCATCATACCTTTCAATATGTGGCTCTTTGTCTTTTGTACCATATGAAGCTTTAATATATGTGTGTTTTCTGTGCACATTTTTACTCCACCTACTGAGTTCATACTTTTCTGGAGCTTTGTTCACCCTTTTCTGTGCAAATACTAGTAGTGAGTGGCGACATACAATTCCCCTAAATTCAAATAGCATACAACTGTAGTTAATGTTCAAGTTTGATCGATTGAAACCAACAATGAAATAATTGTGCTCAGGCTTCCCGTTCTTAATTGCCTCCTCAACAACAGCACATCTACATGCTTGGCCCTCGACAAAGACTTTGTCAATAACACAATTCATTTTCCCCCTAAATTCCACTTGTATTTCTTGGAATTTAGCATGTGTGTATTCACTTTGAAATTGTCTTTCAATAAGGGATTGAGATCCACAAGGTATAACCGTAGTCATCGACGCAAAGTCTGCTTCATATTCTTTTTCTACCTTGTGTTGCAATGCATTGTCATACTGATGAACAAATTGTTGGAGCGTGGTCGTGAAATTGTTGTACCCATCAAAAAAGGCATTCATGCTTTCACTCCGTTGTGTAGTGGACATTCTAGCCCAAAAGTGTTGTTTCAAATAACAAGGAACCCACCTATGTCGTTCATCATATAGATTTCTCAACCACTCATTTCCTCCCAAATCAAATTTAGTTATGAACAGATCCCACTCATTATCAAATTGAGCAACAATTGAAGATTCATATACCACGGTCTTAAGCTTGCGTTTGATATCCTTGTATTCCACATAACCCTAGAGCTTTTCAGGGATCTTTTTCATTATGTGCCACAAGCCCCACCTATGCCTTGTATTTGGGAATACACATTCAATTACATTCTGCATCGCTTTGCATTGATCAGTGACAATACCTTCTGGTGCTTTATTGTACATACATCTTAGCCAACTTTCAAACAACCAAACAAATGAACTTGTCTCTTCAGACGACAACAAACCACATCCTAACAAAATTGACTGCCTGTGATGATTTACACTGACAAATGGTGCAAAAGGAATGTCGTATTTATTAGTAAGATACGTGGTATCGAAAGAAATGAGATCTCCAAAATAATTACAAGCTGCCCTTGTTCGTGCATCGGCCCAAAACATATTGCGTATCCGGCTATCATCATCTATATCAATCTTGAAATAGAAATCTTTGTTCAGTTGTGCCATCCGTGAAAAATGGCTTAGCAATGCTTTAGCATCACCATGCTTACCCAATGCCTTTCGTTGTTGACAGACATAGTTGCGAACATCCCTCTTAATAAATTCCATGTTGTCGTACCCACCAGCAAATGAAACTAGTGACCTGTATGTAACCACTATCTAATGACAATAAAAATCCCACGCATGAATGGCTGCACTTACAATTGCAGAACTATATATAAAATGCCAACAGATTAAGGTTAAGCCAAAAGAGATAAATGACAGGCACTTATGCATAAAAGATGCCATCCAGATCAATAAAGATGTCGCAAAATTCAAATCTGATAAGGTGAAGAGAATATAAGAATTATTCTAGTATATACATTCATGCTAAACCTTGATCACTTAAACATAGAAATTTGTTGGGTTTATAGCATGTGAACATATTGCCTTATTAACATATAATTTAATGTCGAAAGCATTTCTGTTAGTTTTTAATCTTGATTGCAAAATCAGGGACAATTCTTTATTGTGCATTTTTTTGTTGTTAACTTATCATTTTCCTTAATTTTGGACAATTTTAAGTAGAAATGTTTATATGATAAACAAACACACTTCAAATTATTAAAAAAAATGGTTCAGCTTGAAAAGTCTTGTGTAAACAAGTCAACCTCACAAATATTCCATGAAACCTTCGATCTCAGACTTCAAAAAGTGGAACCTCGTTTTTCAACAATAACTATTCTAATATAAAAAAATTCAAAAATCAACCTTTTGCTCCAAAACCGTAGGATTTGTATCTACTATGCTATAATCAAACACTCTTACAAACGTAATGAAACAATGTATACCTCTCTCTATGTCGTCTCTCACTGTCGAAACTCTAAAATTTCGCCAAAATTTTTGCACAAACCGCAACCACCGTCGCTCGCCACCGTTGATGGTCTCTCACCGTCGCTCACCACCGTCGATGGTCTTCCACCGTCGCTCACCACTACAACCACTATCACACGAAATCTCCCTTATGCAAATGGGTACACTGGACTCCTATGACGTTTCAAATTCTAAATTTAGATACTTAAAATCCAATTATGCCCTTTCATAACAAAATACCTTAAATGTCCTTAAAAAAAGTTTCATTTTACCCTTAGCCACATATACAATTATACCACGTCAGCAGTTGGCATTTGGTTGTATGCTAGGTGTGGTTGTCAAAGCAAATTTTTCCTATTTAAAATAAATTGGCAACCCTTTTGTTGTATACTTTGATTTGAAGGTAAATAAAACTTACTTTTTAGCCAACAATTAAAATCGTTCTTTATTCATTTTTTAGGTGTTATGATCTCAGCCTTGCCTAAAACAAAATGGTGTAGTGATAAAATGATAATTTGGAAGTTTAAACCTTGACATACATATAAAAAAATAAGAAAAAAGGATTGAATTGTGTTTTAACAATTTTTAAATAATTTTTGTAAATATTATTTGATGATGATTATTCAGACAATAGTTTTATATAACAAGTAATTTTTAGTATTCCTATTATAAATATAAAATAGTTATTCCTAGTTTTAGTATATTATATGCTTTCTTTGGTTATAAGGCTAGAAAGGAAGTGTTTGCCTAATTCCCTTTCCACCACACTTTTTAATATAAGCGGTTGCTACTGTTCTCATTTTGATAACTTTGGATGAATAAAAATATGTGAGTTCTTGTCTTGAATGTGTCATATCTCAATGTTGGAGATCCCACATCGACTAGATATGAAGCCTTTCAATAGTTTATAAGTGGGTGCAAATCTCACCTTACAAGCCAGTTTTGTAAGGTTGAGTTAAGCTTAAAGTCCAATTCTAATATGGTATCAGTGTCTACCCTACCAAGGTTGTTTGGCTTATCGAGCCACCCACTATCAGGCTGCTATCGGACCATCCTTACATATAAGTTTCACGCTCAAATTTAGGAGTCTCGACGTGAGAGGTGTTGTTGGAGATCCCACATTGACTATTAAAGTCCACTTTTGATACTCAGGTTGCGAGCCACTCCTTCCTTTGTTTATCTTAGAGAAACACTTCTTAACTTATCTCTTGTGTGGCACACTAAAGGTTCGTTAAAGTTCGAAAAGTAGAGAGGTTTCTCTCTTAGGATTTCTTATCTTGTGAACTAGGTCAAACTTTTTTATTTTAAGGATGAGAGGTGCAATGTTCTTGTTAATTCCTAGCACTATCTTGATTTTTGTATATTCTTGAAAATTTTTCTTTTCCATGGCTTTCGCAAAATTGAAGATCACATTTTATCCAAGAATTCTTCAAGTAATCATTTTAAGAATTTTTCTAAAGTTCTTTCTTCAATCTTGAGTGAAAAGATCTTCAAAACCTAGGTAATCCTTCCATGGGTTTACATTATATTTTAGGCATAGAAAGATATTGACAATGTTTAACTACTTTTGCAATTTGAAATTTGAAGTTCTTCTTCTTGATGAATGGATTTATAAAGACATGAAAGAAAAGAGTCGCTGCAAATCCTTTTCTGACCATTGGGTAGCTTCAAACTCACTTGAACGTTTTCCTTGAGTTTGTTAAGCTTGGACGTTGAAGATGCATTAAATGTTCCCTATACATGCATTAAATGATCTTCTCTTATTTAAGCAACATCTTGATAGTTGTATTTACTCATCTATCATTGGACAATGTGCTTTTACTTGAACTTATGAAAAGCAGAAAGTCGTACGAGGCAAATAGTCTTTTTCAAATTTAACAATGTTGGCACAAGAGAGTTGTTGAAGCAAAACAACTTTAACTCATTTTCAAAGAGTCCTTTAATGTGATATATGCTTGAACTGGTCTTCTTGGAGAGGTGTAAGAAACGGACATTCCCTACAACATAGAATAAACTTACAAATATTTGAGAGTACTATGTTAGCTTAAGACTATGCGTGCATCGTCTGAACATCAAAAAATTCCTATCAAACGTAAAATAAGATTATACAATGTTATATCGTCTAACAAATGAAACATTTACGTTTTACATGATTTATTGTTAAACAAATATTATCATCTTACAAACGAAACACTTACATCCTATATAATCTATTGTTAAACATAAATTATTATCTTACAAATAAAGGATGACTATATTTTATACTTTGTTATATTTAACACTTGTTGTATTTAACACTTAATCAAAATAAAGAGTTATTAAACTTTTTCCTAACAAGAATTATTAAACTTTTTCCTAATAATAAGCTTAACCTATACTTACATGCAATCCCTTTACTTAACAAATTTTTATAATCGATCCAACACTTTTACCTATCCAATTTACAATGTATCCTATTATATCAAAACAAAACAAAAGTCGTCATCATTATAGTAATACACACGACTATAGTGACTAATACCTCGATGTTATGCTACAGTAAAAATCATTTATAGAAATCTTCAGTAATATCTACCAGAATTAAATTTACTATTCAATATATTACTTAAAAGTTTTTTAAATGTTATAATATTTAGTTTCAAATACCTAAATATTATTAACTAATCCAATACTCTCTCTATATATATAATAATTACATTCTAATTTCAAATTCATATATTATATTATTAATTACACGTTACCTTGTCTAATTTATACTAATGAAATCTAACACAAACTAATATTAATTATTTTTAAACTAATATTCTTTTAATCATTTTTTAAGCTATTTGGCTTTTATTATTTCAAAATAATTTATACTATTCTTATTTCTTTTTGTAATACTATATTATTCTTATTTCTTATTAAAATATATTACACTTTTTTAAACTACTTTCATATTTAATCATTTTATTTTTCTTGTAATATAATTTTTATTTTAGTATAGTATTTTTGTTTTACATTCTATTAATTAGTTTCACACATTCAATGATTTTATTTTATCATTTATTTTTTTAATTTAATTCATTCTCTATATTTAAATATTTCATCATGAATTATTATTTCATAGATTTTCAAATTATTTTATTTTAACATTATTACTTCAATGGATTAAAAATGTGATGTATTATTTAAATATCAAATTATCCATGCACGTTTCAAACTATATTGTTTTATCTAAATCCGTCAAAAATTAGATAAATTATAGCTATTAATTTGGTTGTGTAAACAAACAAAGTATACTATGAGTTTGACATTGATCATTACAACCGGTGAATTTAAAGAAAAAAAAAACTGAAATCCTCACAAAATTTTTCAAACTAAAACTAGTAAAATTATTAAGTATTTAAATATGAATTTCAAGTGAAAATGAAAAAGTTAAAAAACATATAAAAAAACCACATAAATTTAATATCTTAAGATTTTAAATTGAAAATGATATTATTCTTTTATACGAGTTTGATTCTATTCTCATATGAAATTTTTCCAATTTTCCCAATTAGATTCTTCCAACAAAAAGAAACCTACCACTTTCCTAGTAACATTCTTCCTCATACCTTCTTCATGATCCATCATGCCATAATGCCACTATCCTGATGGGAGCAACCTAGCAGTCCAACCTTCCATCTCTTTAACACCCACGTCCAAACGGGAACTAATAACCCCACATTTCTTTAGTCTACCATTCAATTCAACAATTTTTTCATTTTTGAAACTCGACACACTTCTTAAATAGTATATTGTAATATTTGACATGTGGGTCTTATATGGAGACACATCAACTTGTGTTTAAAACTATATTTGAAAATGATTTCACAACTAATAACTTGATATACTGAATAATTTTGTTAAGATAAATTTTAAAATATTTTAATATTATTTTTAAAAAATAAATTTTAAATTTTATAAAATCATCCAGTAAAGTGAAGTCTATATTTTATAATCAGTTTCGAGGATGACCTAATGATGACCTGGCGCTTCCCCCTCTTCTCAGCATTCAAGACACTGACCCTCGCCATTGTCAATAGATAGTATAGTGGTGGGTGCTGAAGTCGACCAAACCACATTGCTTATTTCACAATAAAATTAGTTTTCTTTAATTGTTTAATAAATAATTAAACCGTAATTAATAATGTAACATATTTTCTCTCTCTTTTCTTTGTCTATTTTACTAAGGTTTAATAGTGTTTTTTCATCAAATTTTCATACATAATTTATTATTTAAAACCAAAAGCAAATTAATATTTATTTATTTATTTTTAAATAATTTTATTGCTTCTTTATATTATATTTTGATTTATTATATTATTTAAAAAATCTAAAAAATTATATTACACGTATTTTATTTTTTTAATTTTTATTGTTTCTTTTTCTAAATCTCTCGTAATACTATTTTCTGAAAACTGAGTTTCGACTAATCTTTCCACACCAAACACTATCTATGGTTCAGAATTGGATTCGGAAACACTATTTATGGTTGAAAATTCAGCTCCCAACAAATCAAATTTTGGCTATAAACATTAAATGGTCTATTTTAGGAAATAATACTTAGGGAGTTTATTTTGCAATTATTTTAAAGAGTTTATTTAGAAAAAGAAATTAGTTTTGAGGAGACCTTATAAATTCTGAGTTCCGACTGAATCAATCCAGTACAACTCCAATTTAATATTTTATTTTTTATTTAATATTTTAATTTCTATATTTATTGGAGTTAATTTGAAGATTTTTTTTTACCAAATTAATGTAATATTTTTAAATAATTATCAAAATAATTGTTTTGAGTAACTCATGTCACAGTGAGACGATTTTATCTGAAAAAATCGTGCTACGGTGATATAATTATTGAGAAACATGTTGAAAAATAAAAGAGACTGTGAAAGGGGAAAAAGGTTGAATTCTTGTCAACATAACAGGAGACAGAAATAGAATTGAAATAGTGGCGAAGTGAAATCTTTTTTTAATAGATTATAATTAATGAATTTTATGAATTTAATTAATAGATTTAAAACTTTTCACACAATTTTTCATATATAATAAATTAATAATTTTCATAATAATTACTTTCGGTTTTAAACTCAAGACTAATTTTTTTAACAATGCAGAAAAGAAAGAAATATTTATGTCTATTGATTTTAAACAACAAAAAATTTATTTTAAAAAATATTATACGAGTAAAGAGTAATACTATACAGAAATACTTAGACATAAATGATACTAATTCTTTTAAATTTGTATTCTTAAATTCAATTTTTTTAAAATTAGTATTCTGCCCAGTATTATTTTTATTCGTATAATATTTTTTAAAATAATTTTTTTTGTTATTTAAAATCAGTAGACATAAATATTCTTTCCTTTGTATTGTAAAAAAAAATATTCCTGAGTATAAAATTAAAGGAAATTATTATAAAAATCATTAATTTATTACGTATAAAAACCGTGTGAAAAGTTTTAAACTTACTAATTAAATTCATAAAACTCATTAATTATAACCTATTAAAAAAATTCTCACTAGTATAAGTTGACATAATTTGAATTATATTTCTGTCTACTAAAATTATGCCATGACACCGGATAATTACATAAAAATATTACACCAAAATGGTAAAAAAAATCTATTTTGGATGGATTATTTAGGTTAACTTTTTTTTATTTAAAAACGCTTCTATTTTAGTTTGGAATAAGTATATCAAATTAAAAAAAATACACTTAATAATTATTTTGTATAAATTATAATTTTATATAATTTAATAGTAAATTTTAATAAAATATATCACACTAAAAGTAAATTTAAAATATATATCTATGAATTTGTAAATACTAAAATTTCACGGATTAAATTGTATTCATATTCGAATCCTATCATTATTATCTATTTTACTAATTTATTTGTCCAATATACAATGTTATCTACTCATTCAATCCAATGCGGGTATGCAATTTATTTTGAATTTCTTTTAAATCCTAAACTTTAAGAGTTGGTTAGGATAGAGAGTGAATTTGAAAGGTTGAATTTAAGTTAATTTGAGATAAAAGTGTGAAAAAAAAATTAAGTTGATTTGAGATAAAAATATGTAAAAAGTATATGTACTCTTTATATAAGGGGTTGCTATTGTCCTTGTTTTAATAACTTTTGATAAAAAAAAAAATATGTGTGAGTTCTTATCTTGAGTGTGTCATATTTCAAGTTGTGAACTACTTCTCTCTTTGTTTATCTTAAAGTAGTCCTTCTTAACTTATCTATTGTGTGGTGTACTAAAGGTTCATTAAATTTCGAAAAACTAAAGAATTTTTTCTCTTAAGATTTTTTATTTTGTGAGTCAGGTCATACTCTTTTATCTAATGGTGTAAAGTTCTTATTAATTCCTAGCACTATCTTGATTTTTGTATATTATTGAATATTTTTCTTTTTCATGGCTTCCACATAATTAAAGATTTTATCCAATAATTCTTCAAATAATCATTTTAAGAATTTGTCCTAAAGTTCTTTCTTGAATCTTGAGTGCAAAGATCTTCCAAACCTAGATAATCTTCTCATAGGTTTACATCATATTTTAGGCATAAAAAGATATTGACAACATTTAACCACTTTTGCAATTTGAAATGAATTTATAAAAACATGAAAGAAAAAAGTGCATGCAAATCCTTTTTTGACCATTGAGTAGCTTTAGACTCACAAGTGTTCTCCTTTAGTTTGTTAAGCTTTGACATTGAAGATGCATTAGATATTCTCTATACATGCATTAAATGATCTTCTCTTATTTAAGCTACATCTTGATAATTGTATTTACTGATCTATCCTTAGAAAAGTTGCTTTTACTTGAACTTATATAAAGCACTAAATAGTATGGATCAAATAGTTCTTTTTTATATATATTTAACAATGTTGGCACAAGGGAGTTGTTGAAGAAAAACAACTTTAATGTGATATATGCTTGAATCGGTCTTCTTAGATAGGTGTAAGAAACGGACATTCCCTATAACATAAAATAAGCTTACAAATATTTGGGAGTAACTATACGTGTATTGTCTGAACATAAAAAGAAAAATCTTATCAAAAGTAAAACAAGATTACACAATGTTATATCGTTTAACAAATAAAACACTTGCATCTTACATAATTTATTATTAAATTAGATTATCATCTTACAAACAAAATACTTACATCTTACATAATCTATTGTTAAACATAACCAAATATAATTATATTTTATACTTTATTGTATTTAACACTTAATCAAAATCAAGAGCTGTTGTTTTCCTTAACAATAAATTTCTACTCGTAATTATGTACAATAACTTTTCTTATATATAATACGTTTACTTAACAAATTTTTATAGGCGATCCAACACTTTCTCTACCTATCCAATTTACAATGTCCTATTATATGCGTGCTCAAAATCCATATAATATTTTTCATGCCAATATTCAATAATAATCCTTTCATGAAGAACAACCAAAATAAAAAAATAAAATCAAAACATTTATCAAAAATATAAGATGATGTTATGCTACAGTAAAATTCATTCATCAAAAATCTTCAATACTATCGTCCAGAATTAAATTTACTATTCAATATATTACTTTAAAGTTTTTTAAATGTTATAATATTAGTTTCAAATACCTAAATATTATTAACTAATGCAATACTCTCTCTATATATAATAATTAGATTCTAATTTCAAATTCATATATTATATTATTAATTACACGTTACCTTTTCTAATTTATACTAATGAAAACTAACACAAAATAATATTAATTATTTTAAACTAATATTCTTTTAATTATTTTTTAAGCTATTTGGCTTTTATTATTTCAAGATAATTTATACTATTCTTATTTCTTTTTGTAATACTATATTATTCTTATTTCCTATTAAAATATATTACATGTTTTTAAACTACTTTCATATTTAAATATTTAATTATTTTATTTTTATTATAATATAATTTTTATTTTAATAAAGTATATTTGTTTTATATTCTATTAATTAGTTTCACACATTCAATGATTTTATTTTATCATTTAAATTATTTTTAATTTAATCCATTATTTAAAACTCTATATTAAAATATTTCATCATGAATTATTATTTCATAGATTTTTAAATTATTTTATTTTAACATTATTACTTCAATGAGTTAAAAATGTGATTTATTATTTAAATATCAAAGTATCAATAGAATTTTCAAACTACATTGGTTTTCTTTTCTTTTTTAACCAAAACTGCCATAAATTAGATAAATCATAGCCACTAATTTGGTTATGGAAACAAAGCACATAAGAAAAACATGTCCTGCTATGCTATACTCAGTAAACTACGGGTCTAACGTTGATCATTACAACCGGTGAGTTTAAAGAAAAAACTGAAATGAAGGAAACTTGATCAGTAAAAGAAAACCACCACTTTCCCGCCAACATTCTTCCTCCTTGCTTCTTCATGATCCATTATGCCTCTGTCTTGATGGGAGCAACCAGCAGTCCAACCTTCAATCTCTTTGACACCCACATCAAAATGGGGACTATTAACCCCACATTTCTTCAGTCTACCATTCAATTCAAAAACAATTTTTCCACCTTTCTATGATACATGAAGTTTGGATAACTTCTGAAATACAAACTTAAAATATTATATTTTTTTTAAAGTTTAAGGTTTAGGATTTAATAAATATAATATATATATATGGACCTAAGAAAATGTAATTCTTTTTTTATAATTAGTTTGGACCTAAGAAAGAAATGAACTTGTCTTTTCCTCTTCAACCATGACTCTATTTTAACATATCTATTATACTTAATTTGACAGATTTGGAATGAATAGAAATTTTTAGAAAAAAAAAATCTTGAGTGTGTCATATCTCACAAGATGTTTCTCTTTTGCTTATTCTAGAGTGACACTTTATAGCTTAATGTTCATCAAAAGGAAGTAAAGAGATTCTCTCTTGAAGTTTTTTATCTTGTGAGCTAGGTCACAAGTGGTGATTCACCATCTTGTTTATCTTATAGATTTAAGTGATACAAGGTTCTTCCTATTTCCTAGTATTGATTCTTAACTTGTGGGGCTAAGTCACAAGTGACGAATCACCATTATGCTTATCTTGTGGATTTTGGTATTATTACGTGTATTTCTTGTATTTCTCTTTAACTTTTCTGAATTTTTTCAAAACTTTTGAAGATCATGTTCATTTAAAAATTCATCCAAAAATCACTATTTGAAACTTAAGTAGAACAATCCTATAATCCAAATCACGTTTTTGATTTCTGTTTTGCACCTCTACCTTGGAAATTCTGCATCAATAAATATATATATATATATATATATATATATAATATTTATAAAATACGTATGGATGAAACATTTAATTTAAAAAATATTTATTTAAATCTCTAATAAGTTTAATATAGTTTTGAAACAACTTTAAAATTGATAAATATAATAGTTTTCTTTAAAAACTCACAAGTATAAATTTCTAATAAGATTATAAAAATAAATAACAAATCTTATATATAATGAGACATATTTACATTATATAATTTTAAAAAAATAAATTTTATTTATCAATTTATATAATTTATAATAATATAATATATAAATCGGCATTCTCATATACTATATTTTTAATAATTTTAAGATTACAGATATTGAAGAGTCTATGTTCATGTTCATATCGTGTCTGGGATCCTAGTCAGGATCCACACTAAATGCGTGATCTTCAACCTCCCAATGTACCCATGCTTTTACATCAATAAGAGGAATTTTATAATCACTTTTGACGATAGCCTAATCACGACCAAACTACATTTCTTATTTCACAATAAAGTTAGTTTTTTTTAATAAATAATTAAACCGTAATTAATAACGTAATATATTTTTCTCTCTTTTTTTTGTCTATTTTAGTAAGTTTTCATAGTTTTTTTCATCAAATATTAATACATAATTTATTATTTAAAACCAAAAGCAAATTAATATTTATTTATTTATTCTTAAATAATTTTATAGCTTCTTTATATTATATTTTGATTTATTATATTAATTAAAAAATCTAAAAACCTTTATTACACGTATTTTATTTTTTTGAATTTTTATTGTTTCTTTTTCTAAATCTCATTCTTTTGTTGATTTAAAAAATAAATAAAAGCTTCGTCATAATACTATTTTCTGAAAACTGAGTTTCGACTAATCTTTCCACACCAAACACTGTCTATGGTTCAGAATTGGATTCAGAAACACTATCTATGGTTGAAAATTCAGCTCCCAACAAATCAATTTTTGGCTATAAACATTAAATGGATCTATTTTAGGAAATAATACTTAGGGAGTTTACTTTTGCAATTATTTTGAAGAGTTTATTTAAAAAAGAAATTAATTTTGAGGAGACCTTATAAATTTGAATTAAACCTGAGTTCCAAATTAATCAATCCAGTACAACTTCAATTTAATGTTTTGATTTTTATTTAATATTTTAATCTCGATACTCATTAAAGTTCATTTGAAGAATTTTTATCAATTTGGTGTAATATTTTTAGATAATTATCAAAATAGTTGTTTTATTTTTTATTTACGAAAACGAGGAAAAAGTGTTCAAAAATAGAAGAGAACATGAAAGGAGTAAAAGTTGAAATGGAGTCCACGATTTTAGTGGACAGAAATACAATTGAAATCATGGCAAATTGAATTTTTTTTAATGGATTATAATTAATGAGTTTTATGAATTTAATTAAGGAATTTAAAACTTTTCACATGTTTTTTTATGTATAATAAATGAATTATTCCCACAATAATTACTAGACTAATTTTTTTAACAATGCAAGAGAAAGGGATATTTATTTCTATTGATTTTAAACAACGAAAAATTGTTATTTTAAAAATTATTATACGAGTAAAGTAGGATAGAAATATTTAAAAAAAATAATACTAATTTTATTCTTAAATTCAATTTTTTAAAAATAGCATTCTTAAAATCAATGTTTTTAATTAGTATTCTTAAATTCTTTTTAAAATTAGTATTCTTACATTTCTTTCTGTTTTTATCAAAACATTTTTGTCCAGTATTACTTTTTACTCGTATAATATTTTTAAAAAATTGAATTTAATTTAAAAAATTGAGTATTTTTCATTTTTATTTTGATCTAAATATTTCTCTCCAGTATTCTTTTTACTCGTATAATAGTTTTTTAAATAACAATTTTTTGTTGTTTAAAATCAATAGACATAAATATTCTTTCTTTTGCATTGTAAAAAGGAAAAATAGTCTGAGTATAAAAGTAAAGGTAATTATTATGAAAATCATTAATTTATTATAGATAAAAAAACGGTATGAAAAATTTTAAATTCATTGATTATAACCTATTTAAAAAATTTACTAATATAACGTTGATATGATTTTAGTTATATTTATGCCTACTAAAATTATGTTTTTTTTTATTTAAAAACGCTTCTACTTTAATTTGAAATAAATATACCAAATCAGAAAAAAAACACGTAATAATTACTTTTATAATAAATTATAATTTTATAATTTACTATTAAATTTTAATAAAATATATTCCACCAAAAGTAAAATATAAAATATATACTATGAATTTATAAATATTAAAATTTCAAGTTCGGCTTAAAATTGTAATCCATTATTCGAATCCTATCATTATTATCTATTTTACTAATTTTATTTATCCAATATTCAATATTATATGCTCATTCGATGCAATTCAAGTGTGCGATTTATCTTGAATTTTTTTAAATCCTAAACCTTAAATGATTGAAAATAAGTGCTTAAAAGACCATTTTTATTTATTTTAAAAAATGATTGTTAAAATGGAAAATAAAATTCAATTTTATAAGAAAAATTGACCTGAATATTTCTATTAGTCAATAAAGTTCAGCTAAATTTTTTTCAGTACTGAAAAGTTTATGGGATTAGTTGGTAAGAAAAAACCTTCCCACCCTTACCAACCCATTGTAGTTGTGGGCCCACCAGCCAACCAACCACATTTTAGAATTCATTTCTCACCAACCACGTTTTGCAGTTCATTTCTCACCAACTACCTTCTTTCTGCCCTTATTCAAATCCTCTCAACTCTTGTTGCAACGGTATTGGTGCAATTTCTGCTCAACAATGGGAGGGGAGAGCAACAAGGTCTTCACTTTGTCTGAGGTTTCTCAGCACAACAATGCCAAAGATTGTTGGCTTGTCATTCATGGCAAGGTATTTTGCCTTCTGCTTTCTGGGTTTCCGTTTTTTTCTTTGATTCTTTACAAATTATTGTGTTTTCAGATTAACGGAACCATTATAGATTCTGTTGGGTTGGCTGATACTGTTTCAAAATTTTACTTTGCTAGCTTTATTTTCTTTGTCCAATCTAACTGGTGCACTAGGACTTGTTAGATCTGTCAAAGAACTGAGATTTGTTTCGATTTCAAGCAGTGTTTCTTCTGATTTTTTTTTTCCGTTTCTAAGATGTAAGAAACCTATAAATTGTACCTGACTCTGGTAGTGATTGATGACATTAATTGTCTGAAGGGTATACTTGGTGTTTTGAAGTTCGGATTCTCAATTGTTAATCTGAAATTTCACTATATATTCAGGTTGCACATGTCTTGTTCTGGATCATGATTGGATGATAAAATGCTGGTGGTTTTGTATTAGGATTCCTGGTGCTTTTAGTCCAATCTCTAACTTTTGGTTTTAAAACGTTGGTTGTAGTCTTCATGTTTTTAACATTAAAGTTTGCGTACAAAAAAAAAAAAAAAACATCGAGTACGAAAAGAGAGCCCAACCCTCTAATCCATTAGGTGGAGGGAGAACTTCAAAGTTAAAGTGCACATCAAGTAAATGGAATTACTAAATAGCTTTTATAAAAGTTAAGGTGTATGAAGTGATTATAACTTATGAGAGGAATTTGATTCATTTTATCTGACCTGGTGGTAGTCCTTTCCATAGCCAACTCTCAACAAAAGCATCAATTGTTAGTAGTTAAGCACAAAATGAGAGCCTAACCCACTAATCCATTAGGTGGGAGAACTTCAAAGTACCACATCACATCAAGTAGCTTATCCTATTCTAAATGGGATTCCTAACATAGCATTTGAAAGTTAAGGATTGTAACTTGAGAGAAATTTTATTCATTTTAAGATTGAGTATACTCTTTTCTTGTTCAAAATGTTTTTTTTGAAAAGTTTATCCAAACTGGCCACTGGTGGATGGAACTAAACTAAAAGCTTTCCATGTAATATATGCTAGTTTATTAGGACTCTTGTGTTTTGGTGGCCTCTCTTCCTCTGCCTCACCATATCTTTGTGGAGCAGGTTTATAATGTGACAAAGTTCTTGGAGGACCACCCTGGTGGGGATGATGTCCTGTTGTCTTCCACAGGTATCAAACATTGTTTCTGAATGCATTTAAGTTATTCATCATTCCTCATGATCTCACCCAAGTGGGACTTTTGCAAATGCCTTATAGTACTCCAAATGACACATGTTTGCAGGGAAGGATGCAACTAACGATTTTGAGGATATTGGTCACAGCACCAGTGCCGTAGCCATGATGGATGAGTTCTATGTTGGAGACATTGATACATCATCCATCCCCAGCAAGGTTGCGTACACTCCTCCCAAGCAACCTCACTACAGCCAGGACAAGACACCAGAGTTCATCATCAGAATCCTCCAGTTTCTAGTTCCCTTGTTTATCTTGGGTTTGGCAGTCGGTATTCATTTCTACACCAAATCAAAATGATCTTCTAAATGCAAGATGACATGAATGCCTTTGCAATAATGTGTTACTGAAGCTATGATAGGGGGTTGTCCGATGTGAATTGTGCTTGTTTCCCTTTTCCATGTAATATGTTGTTAAATACCACAAGTCTTTCTGAGTTAATTTGTTAAAGGAGTATTGTATCTTCAGCGGTTCAAACTTCTAAAGTTTTGGTGATTTTCATAAACTGTTTTTTGAATAATATTATAATTAAGTTCAATTTACATCATAAATTCGTGGCCCTAATGGAAGTAAGAATCTTATGATTTATCTCATTTTAGTGAACAATTCCATTGGCATGCCCGATGAATGCACTCTATGTTAATACTAATGGTTAGTTTTCTTATGAATCACCCAATAAAGGTTTCAGTCCTGTCTAAATCTCAATACTCTCACATAGTTATTGTGTAACCATGTTTTTGCGAGGTCTTTAGAATAACCAAAAAGGAAACAAAATTAGGCACAGCATGCCTTTTGTTGACCAAGAAAAGCCAGATTGTGTGTAATATCCTAACAAGAAAACACATTTTTTGTAAGCATGTCTTTATTTGGTGGCTTCCTCAGCATGGCCTAGCTACTTAATATTTGTTCTTTTAGGTGTGTACATTTGACTCTTAAAAGTTATACGTGATGAATGCAAATCTGATAAACTTAGTTCACTTCATTTTACCTGTAAATGCACTTCTTTTTTCAATTTACATATCTTGATTAGAGTTTAACTCCTTCTAGTTATATATCGTTAAACTAACGTCCTTAAGTTTAAAAGGTGCAACTTTGTTGACTGTCATGCTTGACTTTGACCTTCGCTAAGGGAAATACCGAAAAATAGTACGAGTCTTTTCATTATTTGATAATATTAAAAATTGAGCAGGTTTAGTTTGACTTCAAAAAGACTTGTTAGTGAGGTTATATTTATCCTTATTATATACTCTATTTTACTCTATTTTTTTTTTTAAATTATGTAGGATCTCTAATATATTTTCTCATTACAGCATCTGGAGAGAAACATTAGTAAATTAGAAGTGATTTAATAGTGATTATTATTAGATGTTCATTCAATGTTGTTAGTATATATTCTATTTTAGTGATTTAACATATATATATATATATATATGCACCGTAATAGACTTTTTTTGAAAAAAATTATAAAACAATAAGTATAAAATATATTATACAAATGTTATAAATAAAAATGAATATTAGAAAGAAAATGAGAAAAGAAATGTTGAAAATTATTGAGCAAAAAATCTTTTGGCTAAGAGAATAGAAGAAAACGAAGGTTCAAAGAAAAAGACTTTACATTTGAAGAATAAAACACTAGAATTTTCTTCCTTCTTTATAATCTTACACAAAATGTATAGTTGTATTTTTTTTGTATTTTCATAGAATTTTGTGTAGACTCTCTATGTTTGATTTACCTATTAATTATTCCCTATGAATTTTTATGCATAGATAAATTTAGCACTACTTATGGATTTTACTAACAGATTTGTTACATATGAAAAAAAAATTGTAGGTAATACCTACGAAATCTATGAAAAAATCCAAAGGGAAACATACACATAAAAACATATAATTATCTACGAATTTTACCTACAGATTCGTAGGTAAATCATAGAAACATACAAATAAAATTTGTAATATATATATATATATATATATATATATATATATTTGCCTTTTTGTTTAGGGTTTTGCATATCCCTTTTTGTATCCCACTTTTTCAATAGGAAAATACCGAACCCACTTTTACAAACTGGTATCACAGCTTTAGGCTTTTAGGTCAAGAACCCTTCCTTCCCAACCGCTGTCGCCGCCTCCGTGCTCTAGTTTGCACAGCTGCACGCCTCCACGCCTCTGCTGCCACACGCCCTTCACAACTGTAGCACACCTTCGCAACCGAACACCTCCGCAGTCGCACGCCTCCGTAGCCGCAGTCCTCCGACGCTCTGACCACCGTAGTCGTGCGACACGCCACAATTGTGGTTCTCTGCATTTTGCCATTTGATTCGGTGTGTTGATTGTTGGTTCTTGGCTCCGTATTTGGATAGAAATGTCGTCTAAATTTGATATTGAGAGATTTGATGGGAATACGAGTTTTGCACTTTGGCAAGTGTGTATGATCGCCATATTGTCCACCCTTGGCATCAAGGATGTCATCTATGGTAAAGAAGTCGATACGGAAATGACAGATAAGAAATGGAAGGAAATGGATGATAAGGCTCTTTCCACTATCCAATTGTGTTTAAGTGATGCAACACTTCAAGAGGTTCTCTCGAAAATGACCGCTATGGGTTTGTGGAAGAAGTTGGAGGAGACGTATATGAAGAAGTATTTAACAAATCGGTTGTGGTTGAAGCTATGCCTCTACACTCTTCATACGGCCGAAGGTACATCTATTTCCAATCATATTGCGGAGTTTACCTCCATCTTAAATGATTTGGGGAAGTTAGATGTCAAGGTAAAGGATGAGGACCAAACTTTGTTGTTGTTGTGCTCTCTGCCTACATCATATAAGTCGCTTAGAGACATGATGGTTTATGGTAGAGAAAAAATTTCTCTTGAGGATGTGAAGGGTAACCTGCAATCTAAATTGCACTTGGATAATAAGATGACCAGTGTTGATAAAGGAAGTCAAGGTGTTGGTTTAGTGGCCGAACGCAGGAGGTTTAGGGACAAAACCCCGATGGGAAGTAGAAGTCGGTCAAAGTCAAAGCATAGAATCTTACATGCAATTATTGTAAGAAGAAGGGACACGCAAAGACCAATTGTTTTATCTTGAAGAATAAACAAAAGGGGCATAGAGGTGTTGCTTCGGAAGAGATCAATGTGGCCAAGGATGATGACACATATGACGTTCTTTGTGTGCTTGATAATTGTGTAAACGACAAGAATGCTTAGATTATGGACTCGGGTGCTTCTCAACACATGACTCCAAATAGAGATTGGTTTGAGACATATGAGCCTTCAAGTGGAAAGGTTCTTATGGGAAATAATCATTTGTGCAAGGTTGCCAGTGTGGTCTCAGTGAAGATTAAATTCCATGATGATAAGATACGAAGGTTGATGGGTGTGAGACATATACCCGATTTAAGTAAGAACTTGATTTCTTTAGGGTCTCTTGAAGAGAAGTGATGTAAGTTTCAAAGTGATGGTGGAGTTTTTCGTGTTTCCAAAGGAGTTCTCAACATCATAAGAGGAAAGAGAGTTGGAAATCTCTATTTCTTGCAAGGGTCCACAGTCATAGGCTAGACTTCCGTTGTGAGCTCGGATCCTACCTCAGATGTTGATGTTACAAAGTTGTGGCATATGAGGTTGAGACATATGAGCGAGCGGGAAATGACCATTTTGAGTAAGAGAGTTTTGTTGTATGGTCAATGCACAAGCAGTGTGGAGTTTTGTGGGCATTATGTATTTGGCAAGCAAAAGAGATTGAGTTTTTCAACGGCCATCCACCGGACCAAGGAAACGTTAGACTACATCCATTTGGATCTTTGGGGACCTTCTCGTGTGCCATCAAAAGGTAGTGGTTCTCGCTATATGCTTACTTTTATTGATGATTTTTCAAGAAAGGTTTGGGTTTATTTCTTGAAGGAGAAAAGTGAGGCCTTTAAAGTGTCAAGGAATGGAAGACACTCTTAGAAAACCAGACTGGAAAGAAGATCAAAAGGTTAAGGACCGGTAATGGTTTAGAATTTTGTAACCACCAATTTGATGAGTTTTGTAAAGCTGTAGAAATTGTTAGGCACAAAATAGTGGTTAATACTCCACAACAAAATGGAGTTGCTAAAAGAATAAATCGTACATTGCTTGAAAGGGTTTATTGCATGCTTTCCAATGCGGGTCTTGGCAAGGAGTTTTGGGCGGAAGCGATTAGCACGGGATGCTATCTCGTGAATCGATCTCCCAACACTTCCATAGAGTGCAAAACACCCGAAGAAGTATGGTCGGGTAAGCCGGCTGATTATTCAAACTTGAGGGTGTTTGGTTGTCCCGCTTATGTTCATGTAAATGAAGGAAAGTTGGAGGAAAGAGCAAAAAAGGGTGTTTTTGTTGGGTATCCCATGAATGTGAAGGGGTACAAGGTGTAGTGTCCCGCATCTTCTAAATTTCTCATTTCAAGAGATGTCATTTTTTATGAGTCGACTATGTTGAAATCCAAGGATGTTGCGCTCAAGCCGACCATTATGGAGAATCAGGAGATTGACAAGAAGGTGGATTTTGAGGTGTCGGTCCAACAAAGTATGAAGAAGAGGCTATACCTCATGAAGATGCTCATCCGGAAGAACAAGAAGAAGTTGAAAAACAACCATATTTGTTGGCAAGACACCGTGAAAGAAGAGAAACTAGAAAATCGGTGAGATATGCTAATTTTGCTTATTGTTTTGCAGTTGCCGAAAAGGTGGAATATAGTGAACCATCATCTTACAAAGAAGCTATTTCTTCAAAAAATGCAATAGATTGGGTTTCCTCAATGAATGAAGAGCTTCAATCGTTGGAAACAAATCACACTTGGACTCTTGTGAAGCCACCTAGTGGTAAGAAGATTGTGGGTTGCAAGTGGGTCTTCAAGAAAAAGGTAGATGGTTCAAGACCAAAAAGTTTTCGATATAAGGCAAGACTTGTGGCGAAAGGCTATAGTCAAGTTCAAGGTGTTGACTTTAATGAAGTATTTTCTCCTGTTTTCAAGCATACCTCCATTCGAGTTTTACTCTCTTTGGTGACAATCAAGGATTTTGAGTTAGAGCAATTGGATGTGAAAACTGCTTTCTTGCATGGTGATTTAGAAGAGTAAATTTACATGAAGCAACCAGAGGGTTTTGAAGTTGTGGGAAAGAAGAATCATGTATGTTTGTTGAAGAAGTCACTCTATAGCCTTAAACAATCACCTCGACAACGGTACAAGGAATTTGACTCATTCATGGTTAGTATAAATTTCTCCTATTATTATGATAATTGTGTCTACTTCAAGGAGTTGAGTAGCGGGGAATTTATCTATTTGTTGCTCTATGTTGATGATATGTTGATTGTTGCTTCCAATATAGAGGAAATCGTAAGATTGAAAGAGCAACTTGGTTCGGTATTTGAGATGAAAGATTTGGGGGCTACCAAAAGAATCCTTGGCATGGAAATATCGAGGGACCGACCCAGTCGAAAAATCTTTCTCTCATAAAAGGAGTTTGCGGAAAAGGTAATCTGTCGTTTTGGCATGGAGAAAGCTAAGATTGTTTCCACCCCTCTTGCAACATATTTCAAGCTTTCGGTCGCTTTGAGTCCTAAGTCTGAACATGAGAAGAAGTATATGGAAAATGTTCCATACTCAAGGGTAGTTGGGAGTCTTATGTACTTGATGGTGTGTACTAGACCCGACATAGCTCAAGCTGTTAGTGTGGTGAGTAGGTACCTTGCTTGTCCTGGAAGAGGACATTGAGAAGCTGTAAAATGAATTTTTTTGCTACCTGAAAGGTACCATTAATATTCATTTGGAATTTGGAGGAAATGGGATACTAACAGGTTATGCGGATTCGGATTTTGATGGTAATTTAGATAAGAGGAGGTCTTCGACGGCTTATGGTTTTACCCTTAGAAGGTGCGCAATTAGTTAGAAATCAACACTTCAATCTACCCTTGAAATATACTTAATACATACATATATAGGTATTGAATAAGAAACGTTTTAATTCAAGAGTGGGACGATGTAAACTTATGTGTTATAGGCAAGTTTTAATATGATCATATTTATAACTTTTTAGATCCATATACATACCAAGCTTTATGAGTTACGTTCATATAGATGTGAGGAGAAACCAAAAATACCATTACACCATTCAACACCAATTCTATTTCTAAGTTGGTAGTGAATCTGAAATTGAAATAATTCATGTTTCTAAAATTGACATATCTCTCAAAAAATAGTTGTTGTTCAAATGTTTTTTAAAAAATATGGAGTTTATATGACAATTTTTTATGATAAATTTATATATATACATACATTAAAATGATATAATACTATAAAAGAAAGATAAAAGAGTTCATCCAATAAAAATTTGAAAAAGTAATAATATCATAAATATCATCCATAATTAATATAGTCAGGATTAATAAACAATATTAACATCATCATCCGGTCAATAATATAATATTTTTTATTCATTTAAATTTTCAAAGATGAAATTCTTCACTTTCAAATATTTTTACATCATAATTACCAGACTCATTCACAAAATTGAATTAAAATACATAAAATGCAGTAAAATTAAAAAAATTAATTAAAATCACCTTATAAATATCATTAGGTGAAATCAGCAAATTTCAAATCTAATTAGACCAATAAAATAATTTAAGATGTGAGATGTAAGTATCTCACAAAACCCTAAAACATATACAGAATATATATATATATATA
>Ga0209700_104336_pt1 | contig 25741 bp, 12 predicted proteins | sample SiratroredBW_FD_187528 | JGI IMG/M metagenome (GOLD analysis project Ga0209700, IMG submission 187528) | Root nodule microbial communities of legume samples collected from California, USA - Siratro red BW (SPAdes) (version 2) | ecosystem: Host-associated > Plants > Roots > Nodule | place: USA...
CTGAACTGCTTCCGCTTTTACTATAATCAATTCTGTATAAAGAAATAAAATACTGATATATTTGTTTGGAGTATTGAATTGTATTATTACTGAACTGGGTTCTGAATTGACTCTTGATTCTGCTTATTGTTTCATGCAACTGTTCTGATTCAGTAAATTCAAATAAAGATCCAGTCTGTGAAACAGAATTGCATTTTACTGAAAAATATCAAATTGTTTCAAAAAGTTTTGAAATCCAATTCACTCCCCCTCTTGTATTTCAGCCAAAACAGTTTCCAACACATATAGTCTAGGGAATTTGTCCATAAGCTTCCCTTCTCCTACCCACCAGTCCTCCCAAAATCTAATCTTATCCCCGTTTCCATGTTTCCAACTTATCCTCTTATCAAAACAATTGGTTGCAGAATGTACCTCACAAATTGATCCTAAGTCTTTCCACCAATACGAACTTTTCCTATCTACTGTAGAATTAGACATATCTCTCCAATCACCATATCAAGATTCAATGACATTTTTGCAGTCACCAACTTCCTCTGAACCCAATCTCCATTTCCACTTAGCTAGTAGTGCAATATTGAATATATCTATATCCCTTATGCTTGATCCTCCCGCTTCTACTAGAGCACAAATTTTATTCCAAGCTACCCAAGGGATTTTCTTACCTTCTGAACCCCAACCCCATAGAAAATTGATCTGAATCAATTTAATTATTTTGCACACCAACTTTGGGACTTTGAAGAAAGACATATAAAACAACAACAATGCAGTAATAACAGACTTAGTCAAACAAATTCTCCTTGCTATAGATAATAGCCTCCCCTTCCAATTTGAAAGCCTAGATTGTAATGTGAATAATTGGTCCCCAAAATTCCATCTTTCTATGGTTCCCCCCAATTCTAACTCCAAGATACTTAAACATAAGTGACATTCTCCCACAATTCAGGAAATTTGAAAAGATATTCAAATCCATATCAGAGATCCCTATAGCAGTTATTTGACTTCTGTAGAAATTAACCTTTAGACCTGATCCTAACTCAAAGTTATGAAAAATGGCTTTAATAGCTAAAATGCACTGAAATCTAGGTTGGCATAAGAACAACGTATCATTTGAGAATTACAACAAATTTACCCCTATTCCCAGTCGTCCCACTCTAACCTCCTCTAAGACCCCAATTCTAGAAGCTTCTCTGACCAATCTTGCTAGACCTTCTGCCACAATAGAAACAAAAAATGGGGCAAAAGGATTGCCTTGTCTAAGCCCTCTCGATGGCCTAAACTCCTTGGTAGGGCAAGCATTAATCAGTATCGACACTGAAGCGAAATTAAGATACGATTTGATCCATTTGATCCACTTCACATCAAATCCTAATCTCGACATCATATACTCAAGGAAATCCCACTCCACCGAATCATATGCTTTCTCGTAATCCACCTTTACAATCACACCCTTCAATCTTACCTTTCTAAGAAAATCCACCGTTGCATTAGCAATCATCACACTATCCAACAATCCCCTCCACTAAGGAACGTTGACTGGTTTTTATCTATCACCTTTTCCAACACTCTTATAAGTCTATTGGCCAAGATTTTCGATATCAACTTGTGAACACAACCTACTAATGAAATAAGTATGTAATCTCCTAACACAAATGAATTTTTTCATTTAGGGATCAAAGAAATGAAAGAAGCATTACCACCCCTAGGAATATATCTCGATTCATAAAAACTAAATAATGCACTTTTGATATCCTCCTCTATAATCTTCCAATTATGCATAATGAAATTAAAGTTAAAACTATCCTGACCCGAGCCTTTTGAGCCACCACAATGGTTAAGTGCCTCTAATATACATTGTTATTTAATCGATATGAAAATATCTATTGTGAATTAACATGGACTATAATTGATGTTGAATGTGTTTACGTATTTTATATCAACTATGAAGCAGCTAACATAGAAAGTAGGAGTGTTCAAAATATGATTTATATTTTGGAATAATTCGTTAAAAAAGTGTGTTAACGGTGATAGTTTTTATTATATATAATGTGATTTACAACCACAATAATTATATACATGTATGTCAGTTTCTTATATTGTTACAAAATATGAATTAAAGGTTAAATTTAAAGTGCCATATTACGTGACATTTAATATATTATATAAAATGTTGGTTATATTTATAACTATTATTATTTAAAATTATCAAAATTTTATCAATTAAAATTCACCTTCAATGTAAATAATATTGCGTCAATATTGTTAAGACAAATAGTTAAACACTAAATTTACTAACATTAACTTTAAGTTTTCATAATAACAAATAATTTCAAGTTTTGGTATATCTACTCTACAAGTTTGATAAGTATGAATCAGCTTAATTTGTTTTAAGTCTCAAATATATTAAGCCAATGGTTCATTAAACGTCTTATAAAGAATTGTTAAGTGGCTAAAGACTACATGACATACAAGTAGAAGCATAAGAACTCGCATAAGTTATTGTTAGACGACCCAAGTTTGGACTTCACACATAGAAGCATTATCCAACTTGTTAAGAAGTGTTTAAAGATCAAGATCTTGACAAATGACTCTAATAGTTCATTGCATGCAAAAGAAGATCATCTACATGTTCAAAAATGCAAACACAAAATTTAAAGAAGATCATATCATACACAACCTACTTTCTAAGCAATGTATACTTATTTCATTATGGTTAACATAGTTGCTTAGATAAAATATGTCCTTTAACTCAACAAAAGGAGTGTAACAATGAAGTGTTTGCCAAAACTCAAACACATATTCTGAAAAGCTTTAACATCAAGGACAATGAATTGTGTATAGGCTTTGTGTACACTTGTAAGTTAGAAGTGATAGAGAATACTTATAAACATTTAAACATTTATTTATTTAGTGTAACATTTTTATAGTTTGCATTGGAGAAATGGACATGACCTAAATTTAGAGTGAACCAGCATAAAACTAAAGTATTCACTGTCTTCTTTTATTACTTTTCTATTGTTTCTCTTAATCGTCCATTAAAATGTTTTAAGACAGTTTTTTGTGAACATGTTAGTAAAATAATTAGAATACCCCCTTCAAGCGTCCAAATTTGAAGAGTTTTGACAATCTTTGCAAAGAAGCATTTCAAACTGTATTCAAACCTCTTTTCTATAGCTAACTTTTCTTTTAGCACAATGACCTTAACATCGTACGTGATCAAGTTCCCACATGTTGGGAAGTCATTTATAATACAGACCACATTATTGTAGCTTGAAAGTGTATTGAATATAACTATCAAACAATTCAACAATTTCCTTCCATAAAAGCCCTAAGTCATATATCAAGGGACTTAGATAAATATCTATATTATTTTATGGCTATCTTAGAGCTAAAATCATCAAAGATAACATGAAATAGTTGCAATTCGTGTACTATTAATGTGGAAGATGGTAAATGACCAACAAAACTAATGGCGAACTATGATTATGTTACCATAAAGGTGTCTTTGAATCACTCTTCAATATATTATATATAAGAGAATGTATTTGGTGAAAACTCTATTCCATATTAGCATCCTTCTCCTTAGTGTGAAAGACTTCTAAAATGTCAATCACTTGACCAGGTCATCTACATGTGATATAATTCATCAACAAACTATCACAGATAAGATGTTCACATATTATGTCTATTGTTTACACTCACTTATATAGTACTTAATATAGGGACACAAAATCTTCCATTGATATTATGTTGATTCATTTTGTCCAATTCCAAAATTCATTTAACTTTGTTCGCATGCTCTTCATAAAACTAGTTCGCGTACTTTGTTACAAAAAAAATTCAACTGGTACATCTTACTTTGGTTTGAAATTTTCGCCTTATCTTGTTTAGACATTCTTTTGTACCTAATTACCATGCATTAAAAAATCTCATTCCTTATTTTCACATAATATAGGTAGCTTTTCACATTGATCTCCTAGTATACAATATGAAAATAGTCTGATTAAATCCAACACAATATGGTATACCCTCAAAGAACAAAACAAAATGCACATGTATCAAACTTTTATAAAAATTGAAGATGAAATTTGATGTATACATATTAATCAATTAAAAAAGAATGAGCATTTCCAAACTATCCAACTTGACAATTCACGATTTAATAAAATTATCAATACTAAATTATGAACTTTGTTAACATTTGAATTATTAATTGAGCTTCATTCTAAAATAACAAATATAACAAAATAAATAAGTTAAACAATGAACCAAAAAGCTCCAATTTCAAATCAAAATTTATGATAGTCTCTTTTATGCAAATCAAGTATAACAATAGAGTCACACCTACCGAAAAAATTGCATATTCATAGTTTATAATATATCTTAAACCCAAATGCTAAGATTGTTTTTTCAAGCCAAATGCCTAATTATTGTGTCAATAATGCATACAAAATGAAATTTTCTATATATTAATAATTTAAACAATTTAAATTTTTAACAAAAACTCGATAGAGTCACTTTTGCTTTTGTGTAAACCAAATACAACAAAAAAGTAAAACATGCAAAAAAAAATTACACATTCACGGGATATAACATATCTCAATGTCAAATTGGATTTCAATATAATACTCAATTAATTAATTTAAACAAACATCAATGATAAAGAGGTATTGAAGTTGTCCTAATAAGGAATAACAACAAGGTATGTAATATTTCTTTCTTACAATGCTTCAATGGTTGTTATCCTAATTTTGGGATAAAAATTGTTGTGAGTGAATTTTATTATTAAAGGTGAGAAACTATCTCAACTACCACTCTTACCTAACATAATTTTGTGTTCCTAAGTGAATACACAAGCCACTCTATGAATTTCTCATAAGGTTAACTTTCTAATATTTGATATCCTAAATTTTGTTGTTAAATAATAAAAGGTAAGACATGTTCTATTTAACTATGTAGTTGAAACATCGAAGTAGCATCATTTAGTTCATAATGAATTTCATCACCTAGATGGAGAATGTTAATCACAATTTTCTTTTACAAATAAAGGTAACATATGTATTTAAACTTTTGTACAACAAAAGGGAAATTTAGTCAAAACAATTATCCAAATATCTCTCATAACTTTCAAACATATACCATGATTTCACTATAACCTCCAAACACGGTCCCAAATACCAAATCTACATATTTCATCACTCATTATAACCTAGAACACAGTCAAGTCATACCATACGAACATATTCTAAAGCACAACCAAGTCATACCACATCCAACAACTTCACCAACATCGTGTTTTAAAGCATGATGAAGCCACATTATATCCATCAAACATATACACTTTTCTACAAATCTTAATGTTGACAAGATAATGAAAAGGAGCGGGAGACTGAGAAAAAGAGGATCTTACAAGTAAGGGTACATGAAAGAATTTATATGTAGTTCACAATGGGAACAGTGCAAATCTGTTGAAGGAAAAGAGAGAGAGTGCCAATTGTTTTTGGCATTTTTAATTCACATTTTTAAATGAATTGTAAAATAATAATAGATGTAGAATGTTGTCAACATCCAATTTCGTCCAGACAAATAAAATTATTTCAAAATATAAAAAATATATAAATTTAAAATAAAAAATGTAGTTTTTATCACACTTTGTCATTTAATAAATAAATAAAAAGAGAGTTTTAGTTTTAATTTATGAATAAAGTTTTAAAATAAAATTTGTAAAAATGAGAAAGAGTTTGCTCAAGCCTAATCCATTTAAAGTTTGTGTCTAAAAAAATAATAATAAAAATAAAATTGTCATTAAAGTGTTGTCATGTCACATTGTCTCTCTCTTTCTGTCTGTCTTTTCTGATGCCCATTAATTACATGAAAATTAATTGAAAATAAATTAAAAAATTATAGAAAGGTTAGAAATTGTAATAGTTGATCTGACTATTATTCTGATTAATTGCAAATGATTATGCTTAATAGTGATTAAATGTTGATAATTTTTCAATTAAATGTTGATTGTCTAATATTTTGTGTATTTTCTTTTTGAACTGTTAAGCTTATTTTATTTACGGATTCCTTTTAATTTTTTAGGTTGCTCTTAATAAAATAATAAAAAAAAGTAAAGAAAGTGTGTATTGGGTTTTGTTTTAAAATACCTGCAGAAAATAATAAAAAAAGAAAAGCATAAAAATTTGAAGAAAGTCCAAATTATCTGAATAATCTGACTGTATTTTCAGGCACCCATTTTTAACGCACGAAAATTAATTTTAATTTAAAAAAATTAATAATTAATGGAAATTTGAATAGATTGACTGAGGGAAATCTGATATTAATTGGATATTATTCTGCTTAATTACAAATAATGGTAATAATGGGTGGTTATTCTACTTAATTGCAAATAACTCTGATTGATTCTGATTTATTCTTCAGCATCAAACTGAAATTGGGGGCAGATTCGTTGAATTGATCTAGCAGAGTTTCATACTTTAGGGTCTTTGCTGCATTTTTTTTCCGCAAGACAAGGGTTCTGAGTAGATCATCCTAAATCTGAATACTGAGGGATCTTGGGACATTCAACTATTCTTAACCGGGTTCACATCACGTTGGCATTGGAAATTTGGAAATATAGGAATTGGATTGTTTTTCATAATGGTCAATTAGATGAGTTGATATTTTGGCAATGGCGCAATGCAGACATGGTCTTGGGCTAAGTTTGGTAGGCAGAGAATATGGTATTCTTTCCCGAAGTGCTGTATAAACCCAACTGTGTGTTTAAGTAGGATTAGGTAATGAACATAAGGTTTGTGGATTAATGTTACGGTTTATGGAGGGGTTGTTTGAATGTGGTAGAAGTATGTTTGCCTTGTTTGTTCAATGTACAGGTTCTAATTATCGTTGACACAAGTACATTTGGGAAATTCGTGGGCTTTTGAAGAAGAACAAAAAAGGACGTATATAAGTTTATTTGTTTTTGGTACTGGGATTATGTAATAGTGATGTGGAATATACAATGAATGGCTCTTGGAACAAGATGCAAGTGGTAACTTGGTGCGTAGGGAAGTACTCAACGAAGTTTCCTATTGATACAAGTTTGAATTATTCTTTAGTATTTGGTCAAGCTATTAGCTAAATCACGTTGTTTTGGTATTATGTCTGAGACTTTGGAGCTTATATGTTGTATTGTTGTAGTTGAGTACGTCTACAAGGTTATCCCATATATTGTTTCTGTAACATTTGTATAAGGGTTGAGACACCCCTAAAGTATCCTTTTTAATTTTATTCATTTTTTGCTGTTAAAAAAATTATAATTTTTTACGTCAATTCCCATTTAACATAAAAACGTAAGAAAATATAATATCAAATCACATCACTTACAACATCAATTTTAAAACGAATACAAAATGTCCTTTTAAATTAACATTGAATATTGATTGTTTGATCTTATGCTCATTTACATATTTTCTTGATTCACATATTATGTTTAAGGTACTTTGGCAGGTAAACTAAATATATTTTGAGAGAGACTTGAGCAGATAAACTAATTTACTTAACACATCTTTTAATTTTTCATTTTTCATAATTTTTATATTTGTTTTTGTTTGTTCTCATAAATTTTTGCTTAGTTTCTCATAAAGGGCTCTCTTAGCCACCTTGTTTTATGTCAAATAAGCATAGCACGCATGTTGTACCTAAAGTTCTCCCATTTTTTTTTCTCTTGTTCTGACATTTCCTCCAATTCCCCTCCAATGCTAATACAGCTTTTCTCTTCTTCTTTTTTTATATAACTCTCCTTGTTAAAAAAAAATGCTTGATGAAATTCAAAATTTTAATTTTGATACAGACATAAGTGAGTTATTTTACTAAACACAGAAATACAATTTGTAAAGTTTGTACCATATACCATTGAGTAGGAGTGCTGTTGATTTTGATCATTTCAATAAATTCAGAATCTAAATTGAATTAATTAAATCATTTCAATCTTTTTAACCTAGTATAATCCTATTTGAATCAAACAATAAGTACATTTGAATATTAGATATGTAATTTAAAAGAATTAAATAGATCTGAACAACCTATTAAAAGTAAATTTCTATTATCAACCATTATAAATAGACTTCTATACTATAATTTTATGTAATAATATACTTCTATTGTGTTTTTATTATTATTTAATTAATGCGAACAAATTTTAATAAATATGTTGTTTACAATTTTTTTATGATAAACAGTTGTGAAATTTTGAATAAATTTATCTATATATATATATATATATATATATATATATATATATATATATATATTATAAAACCTGATTAATCCAAACTTCACACCAACCTATTTCTAATCAGATAATTTGTTTATATTAGAAATATAAATAATTTTAATTAACCCCAAATAATAAAAGTTAATTGGTTAAAACACAAGTTCATACTATTAGAATCTAATTGGTTTGGTTAATCATGCATGCTGGAGATATAGTGTTCATTGATGATAAAGTTGGAAGAAATAAAAAAAAAACGTTTAATGGAAAAAATCCCTCAATTAATATACTAACCTATATTAATAATAAAAATAGAAAAATACTGGAGACTTTTTAATAGGCATGGATTAAGTCAGATTATTGGGATAAGGCTTTAACTAACTTTGTGCCTTGTCACTATGGCACAATCTCCAATGGTTACAGTAGTTGTCCAGATTCAAAGAAGGAAGGACAACAGCTTTTAATTTTCTTGTTTTAATAAATTTAAATTCTAGAATCTACCTTCATTTAATAGGTAATTTTAAGTCAAAAAGATAAATTAATTTTAAAAAGTTGGACCTGCCTTTCGCAACATGAAAGAAGCAAAATTAATTTAATAAAACTTATATCCGATCTATATTTTCAATAGAATTAGTTAAAAAATATATTTTAAATTAAATTAACGTTAAAAATTTAAATATAAGTTGAAAATATTACACTAAATATTAATTATATATAAAATTATTCAAAAATTTATTTCGACAACATAATTTTCTTTTCAAAAATTAAATTGTAATTTCTAACATAGTAAAAATTGATCATTATATCAATTAGATATTAATTTAAAATTTAATAATATTAAACTACTAAAACTTTAGCTAATATTAAATATCAATTTAGATTCTGACTAAAATTCAATTTATTTATTATTATATAAAAATTTAATCAATAATTAAAATATTAAAATCAACTTAAGGATTAATTATATATAAATTAATTTAGCAATTAACTATATAAAAATTAATTTAAAAATTAAATATATAAAAACTAATTTAATGACTATATTATACAAAATTAATTTAGTGATCATAATACACAAAAAACCAATTTAGTAACTATAATTTATTAGAAATTCAGTGACTATATGATAGAAAAATTGATTTAGTGGCAAGATATATAAAGATTAAGAATGGTCAATATAATGGTTTTTAAATAATGGTAGTTTTTCTAAAAAACCAATTTTCTATTTCCATTTTTTATTTAATCTTTCATACTTTATTTTAAAATTTATTTTTTACACTTAAAAAAATAGTGAAACAGCTCACAAAAAAAATGCGTCGATTAATGAGCCCACAAAAAAGAATCGTGTGCCAAACCCATTCTAAAATGCCACAACCGGCACAATATGGGTAAGTAAATTAAAATATAAAATTTAAAACAAAGCGATTGTTAGATTAATTAATTGCAAGCAGTGTGGGCTAGACTCACACAAAACGTGAAAGAAATTTTAAAAAATAAAATAAAATTAAACGGCTGTCATACCCACTCGCGACAATATTGTTTGGGATTAATTACTTACAAGTAGTGTGGACATGATACATGCATAATGGGAAATGAATTTTAAAATAAAAGTAAATAAAACAACATTTTGACCAATACACAAAAATATTATTTGCAATTAATTAATTGTAAGAAGTGTGGGCTAGACCACGAAAACGCGATAGAAAATTTAAAAAATAAACTAAAATCAAGTGGCGGACACACCCACGTACCAGAATATTATTTGCAATTAAATAATTGCAAGAAGTGTAGGTTTGACCCACACAAGGGTAAAATAAAAAATAAAAAATTAATTTTTTATGAACGAGACAAAAGTATTTATTTTAATAAAATACTTAATTTATAATAAAAAAAGAAAATAGGAAAATAGTATAATGAAAAAATAATAATTCATATTAATAATTATAGTTTTAAAAAGGTGAATTTAATGATACAACAAGAAAATAATATAAAATTTATGGTATGTATGAAAATTAAAAGAAAATAAATATTTTAAATAAAAGAATTTATTAAAATTTTTTATTTTGAAAAAATAAATTTTTAAAATATTGGAAAATGATGAAAACTGGGATAGAAAAAAATTTGTAAATAAAATAATAAGTTAAAAAGTAAATGTGAGCACTTGTGTAATTAAATTTAGCTTAAGAACAACAATTGAGCTTTAGGCCTAAGAATGCTTTGATAAATTCAACTCAAGAGTGTCAATTAGGCTTGAGGCTTATTAGGAAGTGTCAATATCATATAGGATTCTGTTTAGTAATTATGAGTACTTGTGTAATTAAATTAGGCTTAAAAACAACTATTGGGCTTTAGGCCTAAGAATGATTTAATAAATTGAACTTAAGAGTGTCCATTAGGTTTGAGGCTCATTAGGGGATGTTAATATCATATAGGGTTGTGTTTAGTAAATGTGAACACCTATGTAATTGAATTGAGCTTAGGAACAACAGTTGGGCCTAACGCCTAAGAATGGTTTACTATATTGAACATAAAAGCGTCAACTAGGCTCGAGGCTTATTAGGAGGTGTTAATATCATATATGATTGTGTTTAGTAATTATGAGTACTTGCGTAATTAAATTGGGCTTAAGAACAACAATTGAGCTTTAGGCCTAAGAATGATTTAATAAATTGAACTTAAGAGTGTCAATTAGGCTTGAGGGTCATTAGCGGGTGTTAATATCATATAGGGTTATGTTTAGTAAATGTGAGCACTTGTGTAATTAAATTGGGCTTAAGAACAACAATTGGACTTTGGGCCTAAGAATGCTTAATAAATTCAACTCAAGAGTGTTAATTAGGCTTGAGGCTTATTAGGAGGTGTTAATATAATATAGGATTGTGTTTAGTAAATGTGTGTACTTCTGTAATTAAATTGGGCTTAAGAAAAACAATTGGACTTTATGCCTAAAAGTGATTTAATAAACTGAACTTAAAAGTGTTAATTAGGCTTGAGGGTCATTAGCGGGTTTAATATCATATAGGATTGTGTTTAGTAAATGAGAGCACTTGTGTAATTAAATTGGGCTTAAGAACAACAATTGGGTTATAGGCCTAAGAATGGTTTAGTAAATTGAATTTAAGAGTGTCAACTAGGCTTGAGGCTTAATATGGGGTGTTAATATCATATAGGGTTGTGTTTTGTGAATGTGAGCACTGTTGTAATTAAATTGGGCTTGAAAATTGGGCTTTAGGCCTAAGAATGATTTAATACATTGAACATAAGAGTGTCAATTAGGCTTGAGGCTTATTACGAGGTGTCAATATCATATAGGGTTGTCTTTAGTAAATGTGAACACTCGCATTGGGCTTAAGAACAACAATTGGGCTTCAGTCGTAAGAATGGTTTAATAAATTGAACTTAAGAATGTGAATTAGGTTTGAGGTTTATTAGGGAGTGTTAATATCATATAGTGTTGTGTTTAGTAAATGTGAGTACTTGTGTAATTAAATTGGGCTTAAGAATTGGACTTTAGGTATAAGAATGGTAAAATAAACTGAACTTAAGAGTGTCAATTAGGTTTGAGACCTATTAGGGGGTGTTAATATCATTTAGGATTGTGTTTAGTAAATGTGAGCACTTGTGTAGTTATGTTGGACTTAAGGAAAACAAGTGGGCTTTAGACTTGCTTTAGTTTCAGTTCATGTACTAGACTTGTTTTAGTTACAATTAATGTTAACAAAAAAGTTTAATATGTTATATTTATGCTTGAAATTTGTATCTATTTATATGTATTTATGAAAATAAATAAAAATAACCACATCAAATTGAAAAAAAAAATAAACTAGATTAATATAAAACTAATTAAAGAATAGATAACATGTGGCAATTAGAAAACTGATAAGTACCAATTTTGAGTGTTTTTATACATGAGAAAGATTGAGTATTTGTGGGTTTAAGTGTTATTTAAAATAATAATCACTCCCAATTTTAGAGTTTTTGAATCTAAATTTATGCTTTGAGTTCTGAGTTAAAGGAAATCATTAAATCTCAATTATTGTGAAATTTCAGGTATAAACGAATGAAGAAAATGATAGATTGGAAGATTCATGAAGAAAAGATATAAAAAGGTTAATATAAAAAACCCCAAGAGAAAAGTCACTTAACCTAGGCCTAAAATTGAGTTCAAAAGGAGATTTTTAGGGTTTTGTGAGGCATCAAGACCTAGAGGACAGAGAAAGACGGCTGGAATCAAGATTCTCTTCTTCTCTTGAAAGAACTTCTCTTATGTTACTAAGAGGACATGATTCTGAAGATCAATTAGAATTTGATTTAGAGATTGAAAGAACTGCTAGAAGGAATCGAAGTAGGAAGAGAAGAGAACAACAAACTTAGTAAAGAATCCTATACTAGCCTTGACAGAGATAATCAAGAGACAATTATGGCTAAAGAAAGACAACGCCACCAATAAGTACTCTTGGAGACTATGCTTCGCAAATAGGTCTTAGACATTTTTCCAGTATAGCAGTACCGACCACCACTAAAGTATTTGAGATGAAGCCAACTTTCCTGAATTTGATTAGCAGTCATCAACTTGCTGGGCTGGATAATGAAGATCCATATGCACATTTGTCCATATTTTATGGGCTGATAGGAACTATGAGTGTTGAAGAGGCTGACACTGAGACTGTTTTTATGAGATTGTTTCCATTCTCTTTGGCGAGAAGAGCAAAAGAATGGCTTAAATCTCATCCAAATCAGAGTTTGAGAAGTTGGAATGATGTAGAGGAAAAATTTCTACAGAAATTCTTTCCACTCTCTCGCTACATCATGGCAAAATCTGAGATCTCCAACTTTAGACAAGGGCCAGATGAAACATCTGTGAAGCTTGGGAACGATTTAAAATAATGTTGAAAAGATGCCCAAATCATGGGTTTGAAGATATTACCGAACTGAGCATTTTTCACAATTGTTTGAGAGCTGACACAAAGATGATACTGGATGCAGCAGCTGGAGGTACAATGATAGCAGTAGATGTAGAATAGGCAACAAGAATTATTGATGCTCTTGCTTCTACAGATTATTAAGCTCAACATGACAGACAAACAATACAACAGAAAAAGGGGATGTTTGAGCTTAATACCACAAATGCCCTTTTAGCTCAAAACAAAATCTTAACTCAGCAGATGGAAGTACTAACAAAATAGATGGCAAAGTTACCTCAACAATTACAAGTTGTGCAGTCTTCCAAAGTCAATCTATAAGCTGTGATTTTTGTGGAGGTAATCATCTTAATGGGCAGTGTTCTTATCAGAATAATCCTTCACATGAAGAAGTGAATTATATGGGCAATCAAGGAAGGCAAGGAGGGTTTCCAGGTAATTATCATAATAATAATATGTCTCATGGATGGATGGGCAATCAAAATAAGGGCTTCGGATCATCTAGCAGGCAACCTTATTTTCAAAAGCAACAATAAATTCCTTCAACTCAAGACAGGACCACAATAGAGTTGAAGGAGACCTTGGAGAAATTCATGCAAGCTTTTATGGCTAATCAAAAAAATACTGGAGCTTCAATAAGAAATATTGAGACACAAGTGGGACAGTTGGCAAAACAATTAGCAGATTAACAAGGGAGACAATTTTCAGCCAACACTCAAACTAATCCAAAGGAGCATTGTAACTATCACAACAAAAAGTGGGAAGGTGGTAGAAGAAGACATTGGTGACAATCTTGTTGGGAGAGAGAAAAGAGTTGAGGAAGAAAAAATTGAGAGAGTGGGAGAAAAGGAGCATAATAAAGAGAAGAGTGAGAGTGATGATGAAAAGAGAAAGAAAAATAAAAAGAGTGAAAATCAAGTGAGAAGCCCTCCTTTAAAAAATGTTGCTCCTTTGAAAGATATACCTTATCCACATGCTCCCTCAAGAAAGAGTAAAGAGAGGCAATTTGCAAGATTCATGGATATTCTCAAATTGTTGCAGATCAATATGCCTTTCACTGAAGCCTTAGAGCAAATGCCAACTTATGCCAGATTTATGAAAGAATTGTTGACCAAGAATAGAAAGTTTCCTGAGCAAGAGATAATTGAATTAGAAGCTGGATGCAGTGTTATTATTCAGAAATCTTTACCACAAAAATCTAGAGATCCAAGAAGTTTTACTTTGCCTGTCACCATAGGAAACCTCAGAGTTGAAAGAGCTTTAATGGACCTTGGAGCAAGCATCAATCTTATACCTCTCTCAATGCTGAAGAAGATTGGAGATGTTGAAGTGAGACCTACAAGGATGACTCTACAGTTAGCTGACAGGTCTATAAAACATCCTTATGGGATTGTTGAAGATTGATAGTGAAGGTTGACAAATTCTTATTCCCAGTTGATTTCTTGGTCAGGGATATGGGGGAGGATACTGAAGTCCCCTTAATTTTAGGAAGGTCATTCATGAAAACTACTAAAGTGATTATTGATGTTGATAAAGGGAAACTTAAGGTGCATGCGCAAGATGAAGAAGTGAGCTTTGATGTCTTTGGAGCTAGGAAACCTCTACGTAATGCAAAAGAATGTTTTAGAGTGGATATTCTAGATAAAGTCTGTACTGAACAACAAGAGAGAGTCCATGCATCTGAGACTGTAAAAGGACAAAGGCTCAAGCATTATCTTGGTGGTAAGATTTGGAAACGTAATCGTGGTTGCAAGAATACTTTTTCTTGAGCGAGCCAGGAGTCACCTGGGCGAATTTTGTAGAGAAAAAAAGACAAAATGTTGAACTGGAATTTTCGCTCGGGTGAGGCCGATTTCATATGGGCGAAAATTAGAGGTGTTTACTGGAATGATTTCTCCTGGGCGAGGAATGGCTCTCTTGAGCGAAAATTAAGGGTGCCCACTGGAGTATGTTCTTCATTCGGCCAAGACTGGTCTCGCCTGGGCGAGGATCTTGACAACGTAAAGCTCGCCCGGGGGAGGAATGGCTCGCTTGAGCGAAAATTTGGGGTGCCCACTAAAGTATTTTCGCCGAAAAAAAAAATAGTCTCACTTTTACTCTTGCACGCCACCTTTGCTTAATCTCTCAATCTTCAATTTTCACTGTATAATCTTTGAGGTAAGTGTTCTTTGGTCTCAATTTCTCTCACCTAACCAATTCAGCTTTTATGTCGCATGGCCTAGGGACAGGCCTAATTTTCGGGAAGGTGGAGCAAGCACATCCATAGCTGCGGCAGATGAACATCAGAATACAGAATTTGACACCGACTTTGATAAGATTATGAGGAGAGATTCCTGATAAAACACTCTTTTCTATAATTAAATATTGTAGTATGTTTGTGATTAATTTTCCATTTAATATTTATTTTTGTCAATTTTATTTGTTATTTTTTTATGTTTGATGTGTGGTACTTAGCTTAATGTTGTGGTTTAGTATAAATTAGACTCATGATTGGTTTTAGTCAGATCAGCTTATTATTGGAAATTTTGAGGGGATTAGAATTTTTTAGTTAAGTTGAGTGGGTGATTGATGCATGAAAATTGAACAGGGTTATGACTAGAACAAGGCTTGATAAAAATTGAGGAATTAAAACCAATTAGACTAGTGAGCTGTGAATCCTTAAACAGTTGAGAGTTCCACTGAGTAATGTATCAAGTTGATGTTGCCTGATTTTTTGTGTTATTTTACTTCACAAATGAAAACTTGGAGATGATTAAGACATTTTTGTATTTAGATATTTAAACCCATAGCCAAAAAACCAACCAGGTACAGTTTATAACCAATTTTTTTTTAACCCTTTGAGCTGAAATTTTCTTTGTTACACTCTAACCTTCAATTGATATATGATTAAGGAAGGAGAACATAGGTGAAATTTTCATAATGGGAAGGGTTGATTTAGCTTTGAGATACTGGTTATGTAAAGGAATGGGTTAGATAATTCACTCTTTTGTTTTATAAAAAAATGAAATAAATAAGCAAAAAGAAAAATAAACAAAAAAGTGAATTACAAAAAAAAAAAGAAAAAGAAAAGAAAAATAATGATTGGAAGAAATCAATAGTTGGTAGATTAATTCTTTTCAAACGAAATTTTGTCTCATTTGTAGATATGTTCTCCTTGTCTGAAGTATGCATTTTGTTATTTGAAAAATCAATGTTCTTGATAGCCCAACCTCATTACAACCTTTAGAAGACCTTAAGATCCATGTTGATTGTGTGTTTGTGATTTGACTAAAAATGAAAGGCAACTTTGATTTGTTCAGAGTTAGTGAAAGTTGAGAGAGACACTACCTTATGAGATATTAAGTGAGAAATTCCTCAATTAGATTATCATGTCTTTGTTTGAGTTGTTTCTCTTGTAGATTGATTGTGTCTTTTTCCTGCTTTAATTGGAGTTGGAATCTCTGATCTTTCTTATATTGAATTCTTGTTTTGAAATTGAAAGTTCTTCTGATGATTGAACCATGGGTATGATTTTTGAGCAACCACTGTTTTTGTTTAGGAAAAATCTTTGTTTTGTGCATCCAATTACTTTGCTTGAGGACAAGCAAGATTCTAGGTTAGGGGAAGTTGATAAGTAACAATTTTGTGTTTTTATACATGAGAAAGATTGAGTACTTGTGGGTTTAAGTGTTATTTAAAATAATAATCGCTCCCAATTTTAGAGTTTTTGAATCTGAATTTATGCTTTGAGTCTTGAGTTGAAGGAAATCATTTAATCTCAGTTATTGCGAAATTTCAGGTATAAAAGAATGAAGAAAATGATAGATTGGAAGATTCATGAAGAAAAGAAATAAAAAGTTTAATACAAAAAGACCCAAGAGAAAAGTCACTTAACCTAGGCCCAAAATTGATTTTAAAATGAGATTTTTAGGGTTTTGTGAGGCATCAAGACCTAGAGGACAGGGGCAGACGACTGAAATCAAGATTCTCTTTTTCTCTTGCAATCTTCCTTTCATTGATTTGTAATGGCTACCATGAGTAGCTAAATTCTTCATCTTTTGGATTGAATGTAATCTTTTGAACTTATTTGTATTTTGGTGATTTTAAATATAATATTGAGTTTCTAATATAATATATGTGCATCAATAGTGAGTAGTTACTAATATTGTACTTTATTATCAAATCCAAAATACGAATGGGGAAAATAGATGAAGTTCAATCCCAGAGTCCTTCTAGATCTTGAAAACTTCTTTTTATAATCGCTATTTATTCTTTAATTGTCTTTATTGTTTATTAATTCAAATTACACTCAAATCATCTTGAAACATTTATTTGCTTAGTGAGTTGTGAATTTGAGATTTAATAGCAAAACTGTTCTCTGTGAGATCGACATCCTTACTTTATAAATCTATATTACTTTTGACTCGGTACACTTGCCGAAATAGGTCAACAAAAACACAACTAACAACATTTCTCTCTCTTTCTCTCTCTCTCTCTATATATATATACATGATAACACTATAATCTATAATGAAATAAATTAATTTTTTTAATAAATAATAAATACCTCTTTAATAATGAAATATTTGACTTAGTTAAACCAATGAAAATGATTCAATATGTCAATGTAGTAAAAAAGTTATATTTCTAATACTATTCAAATAGGTAGGATTAAAGTGATTTGTTGACTTGATATAAGATTATGTGGTTTCATGGAATAATCATGTATTATACTGGCACGTACTAATTTTAATTTTCTTTTAAATAAATATTGCTTCATAAAAATATAGGATAAGGAGTCAATTCATTTCTAATCAATTTGGAAGGCACGTTCTAACCTAGGTTGCTATATAAATAATATATTATCTATGTTACTATGTAAATAATATATTGTAGAAAAAATATAGTTATAGTCCTTATGTCTTTCATAAAACTTAGTTTTGATTCTTATATCTTTAAATTAATATATTCGTTCTCAAACTTTAAAAAATATCTTAATCTAGTAATTTCTTCAACTTTGTAATAGATAAAATAAATTACTAAATGTTTAATTTAAATATAAAAATAACTAAAATCACATATTTTTAAAATTTAAAGGATTGATTCATCAATTTTAAAATAAAAATAAAACTAAATTAAAAAAATACAGGACTAAAAATATAATTTTCTTTAATTTAACCTAGAGTAACATACTGGTATTTGAATTATGAATGGAGGTCATTAATTATAAAACATGTGAAGGAGAACAGAGTTTTCAGCTATAACAATAATTATAAGGTCATCATTTATATTTATTTATATTAAGAATATATAAAGTAACATAAAAAATACATGTAACAGTTACTAGGAATTGTAAAGTTTAGTTTGTTACCACGAAGATATGAAAATAACGTTTATAATGTGTTCTAGACATAGGTTATTAAGTTATTAGGTAGTCGAGTTAATACAAAACTAATGATTTTATAAAAATTATGACCATGACTATAGCAATAATGAAGGAATTTGCTATATTGTTTCACTGCTTTTAGAAATATATGATTCCATCCAAAGGGTTATTGAGAAAATTTACCCTTTTGGCACAATATTTTAAGAAATATATTAAAATTAATAAGTTTATAATTAACTAAGATTTAATAATTTTACGCAGGCTTGGGCTTGGCCGATGAACACACTTAATCCTAGGTTAGTGTAGGCTAGGTTAACTCATATGATGCATACGTGGCGTGGTGCATGGGTTGGACCATCGCATGGTCAAATTTTTAAAGCATGGGTTTAGCCCACACATGGCCAACGCAATGCCTTTAAAAATCCCCCAAATTAATTTTTTGCCTTATGCGTTCGTCTTCCTTCTCTATGGTGATTTTAACCTAAAACAACACGAGCAACGACATGTGCCCCAAATCCCAAAATTTCTTCACTATTTGTGTTCAGATTGGATCCTCATTGCACTTTAAGTTGGATTTTGGTTCATTGTTCGGTTTAATTTCTGATTTCGCCATCGGGTTTCTTGATTTTTTAGTTTGGGATTAAGTGTTGCGGTGGTCTATGGTAGTTGGCATTTGGGCGTGGTCTGTGGAGGTTTGTAGTGGTTTGAAGTGGCGGTTTACTCCTAAACTCAACTTTGCATTTCAGGTCTATTAAATGGTTGACTCTTTAAAAATTATATGTGAAGCATATCACGTGTCTAATTCAAGTCCTTAATTTGATGATGCTTAAGTATATTTGAAGCCCTTAATTTAATGTTGAAGTATAGTGATAAATGCACCCAGGCCCTTTTTTATTAGAGAAAGAACATGTTAACAATTGTGTTTGTTTGATTACTAATATATAAGGGTCAATCAAGACAAGCTTATTTTGTCAGTTACCCAACATATGTAAGAACCTTCGTGGGTGGTGCATTGTAATCACAACAAAATCCTGAGGACATGTTCAAGTTGATCACATCGAAGATGAATTGCCATATCAAGCTGATGAGACCCCTGTTGTGTTACCATTTAAATGAATTGAAAAATTATAAGGCTTAGCTGACACCTCCATCATTGAAGAAGTTAATGATGATCATATTAAAGCACTTGTTCATGACATGGATGAAGATATTGACTTCCAAAAGAAGAAGATCAAGAAAATGACAACAACAATGAAGAAAATTCAAACTTTAATGACAATGATGTCTAACGTATAAACATTTTTATATACTAAGTTATGCTTGAAATTTCATATTTCCATAATTACACTAATATTACGTTAATAATTTTTTCAAGAAAAATGGTTAGGACTATTGGCAGAGACGGTTTCGTCATTAGACGTAGCCAACCTAGACGTGTGTTCCCACATCTTTGTATGATGACCTTGCTATAGACCTGGGACATATCCCTTATTCCGGTCTATTACCAGGGTCTGATGGGAGACCACATGGTTCCCATTCCTCCACCCCGTGTTCCCCCTTCCCCTCATCCTCCACTCATTCATCCAGTCTGTCTTCCTCCACCCCATCCTCCACCCACCATACATTTAGATATTCTCACCCCCTCAACCTTATCACCCTGCCATCTCTACATTCCATCACCCCCCATCCTGCAATCAGTGATCCACTGATGCACACCTCATCACCATATGTTGCAACACACCCGGTCTCATATGCTGGTATAGTCCACCACACTGCTGCTACTCTACTGGCCCCTCATCCTCTTTTCCTTATGTCTATCACACTTCCACTGCCTCACTCCATCCGAGATTCACTTCACCACCCTAGCCCATTCCTGCTTCGTTTTACAAGTCTACCATTGCTCCCTTTCTGCCCACACCTCACCTCCCTCAGTGCAACCACTAGGTGATGATAGTGACCATGTTGTGTTACTACTTTTGACCACGAGCTGCTTACTCAGGAGCATCGCTATGATCCTAGAAGTAATATTATATTATATTTAAATTTCATTTTATTCTTTCTAAAGTGGATGCTTAATAAATCTATTTCTGTATTTTTTAGTTTGACACCAAATCAACATGTTGTTGAGGCTATTGAGCACTGCATCAGGTCATCATTTAGGGGGGCCCTTCCATCATTATGATGCCATGCCTGAGGACGACCAACTAAAGTGGTAGACTGATTTTAAGGGAACTTTTTTTATTTATCATATATCGCTCTAATGAAATCATTTTCACTAACATGATATTAACTTATGTCTTTTTTCTTTTTACAGAGTAGAGTGACTTGGGCCCTGCAGGATGAGTGGCAGATTAGGAAAATTAATTTGTTTTTGGATTCTCGCCATATTCTTATATTGTTGTTCAAATTTCAAACATAATGATCATATCACATAAGTTATGGTTGGTTAAAATTTATATTTTTTATGAACTATGGTTGGTTTGGGTTAAAGTATATGTAACTGAGTAAGCGAAATAATCATCGCATATTTCAACCATTGCCTAAGACGTATCCATAAAACCAAAATTTAGTACATTATTCTCGGGATAAATTCAAAACAAAATTGTCATTCTACATCTACAAACCACCTATCAATGACGTTGATCCTTTGTATCCTGTGTTTTTCTTTTTTTCAAGGTAATTGTACATGCATGAACCAATGACAAAGAAAAGGGTTAGAAAGGTAGGGTTCAACAAAACTAATTGAAACTTGATGCTGCTCCATTGTTCTTTCAAGTCCTCAATATAGCTGAGCTCAGTGCTAGTTTGCTATGTATTCTCATCTTCCACACCAAGTAAAGCAAGACTCAACTGTAACTCAGTACTTGAACTTGGATACATTTCATCATCAATGTTTTCTCCATTTTTGAATCCTCCTAATTGTTCCCATGCGAGTTCAACAAATATTCAACTTTCTCATCCCCTTTCAGGATCTATAACTCTGAATAATTGTTAACCAATAATACATAATGTGTTAGTAGAAGAATGTTAGAGATTGTGTAGCTAGTAGGCATTGACATCAATTAAGGACACTAAAACAACAACCATCATTCCAAGTAGGTTGAAAAACATGTTAAATAAAGTAAGAAGAATATAAGTATTTCATGTGTGGAACAGAGAATATAAGTATTTCACCTATAAGAGCTTACCTGGAACAAATGGCTTACAATTGACTAAAACCCAAAATAATTTGTATGCTTGATGCCACTATCATTACTCTATGTACTGCTCTCGTGGTGCTAAGATATCTCTGCAGATAAATAAAAGGCATCAGAGTTTAATCTCTTGAAATAAATTTCAATGCTTAAACTCACTATAGGAACATACGTACCAGTCTAAGAATCTGATGAGATGTGGAGCACACTTCATTCAGTTTTTTCTCCCCTATTTGCCTTTGAGCTGAAAAAACTAAACAATTTTATGATAACTTAGCAGTCAGCTCTGGCTGGGCAAAAACTCAATTTGTAATAAGCAAAATTAAACAGAAACAAAAATTGATAGAGAATAAATCTCGTTAGTCTATACCTTCACAGAAAAAAAAAAAAAAGAGTTCGTGAAAATGGTTCCAATTCCTTAAAGTTTCCTTTGTGAGTCTCTCAACAACTGTGCCTTTCTGTTTAACTTGCAAACTGTTATACAATGTAGAAGCACAAACTTTTTGAAAAATCTGATAAAGATATTTACCTCTAGAGCATCAAGAAGTCTGAGAGGTGTATTGTCAACGCTAAGGAGGTCCCTGACAGATTCGTTATAGATTTCCAATGCCGAAACTTCAAAACAAAATCCCTCTCCGTGTGTTGTGAAAAATCAAAATGTAATCAACATGGGATTTTGACAATGAAAAGGTCATGCAGTGATTAATCGATAAGTTCATATTTCCTTTACCTTTTCAATGTAGTTGAAAATATCTGCTACAACATACTCTGTTATACCATTCATGGTGTATGTTTTTCCGTTGCTAGTTTGTTCATATGCAAAAATGCTTGCTAATCTAATTGTTAATCAAAGACCAAATGAGCCAATATAGAAATTCCAGGAAGTTCATTCTTATGAAGGAAGAAAGGTAGATAAAGGGGAAAAAACTTAGTTGATGCCCTTGAGAACTGAAAGAGCAACTTCCTTTGCTGCTTCTTTATAAACCTCCTTTGTGTGGCTACCATTGCTAAATACTCGATCTACAGCAAAATAGAAAAAATAAATCAAGGTCGATCAAGAGAGGGACTTAATTTTAGCTTTTAACCTATGTTGCTCTAATGGAATTAAAGCCATGAGTATGGTGTTGGTAGAATTTTTTAAATGCAAAAAAAGCAAAGAACAACTTTCTATTTCAATGTATAGAAACGTGAGATTTATGACATTTTTATATAACTTTGACTAATCTAAGATCCCAAAGAGCCCTTGATTGGAAACCCCTACACAGAGATGAAAAATTATACTTTTACGAAGGAACCTCCATAGCAAGGTGATTGAACTCCTTTAGTGAGCTACAAAAAGCCAAAAGAAAAAACCTCTTAGAGGAGAATGGAAGTCAAAACAGAAATATAAAAGAAGTGAAATGAAGAAAAGAGAAGAAAAGTAGAGAAAAGGTTGAACCTTTTGTTGTAAAGTGAACCTTCGACGAGTATCCATCAACCTCCACCCTCCTCCGTCGTCGCAGTCACGACTGTGAGTCACCATTCTTTCTTAATCAACCGTCGCTGGCCTTGATTGTTGTGACATAGATTTCCAGCATCACCTCAGTTGCCAACCACCATGAGTGATATCAAGAACTTCCGTTCGTTCTCCATCAACAGAGAGACATCAAGCCAAAATTTAGATCGAAATTGAAAAAAAACAAAAAACAAAAACAAAAAAAGAGAGGAAGAAGAGAAAGAGTAGAAAGGTTTAACCTTTTTTGAAGAATAACCACCATATATATGGGCCATGAAACCTAGTCAAAGCGATGGGCAGGGTTTGAATCTGGCTTGGAGCAGAATGAGAATGAAAGAGCGAAGTGTTATGGCAGTGAGAATTGGAGAGCCGATGTAGCAGTGAGAATGAAAGAGCGGAGTGTTGTGGCAGTGAGTATGAGAGAGGTGTGGAATTAGGGTTTCTGAAATTAGAGTTGTGAATTTGAAATTTGAAAATGTGAAAGAGTGGAGTAAGAGACAATGATGTAGACGCGGAAGAGAGAGCGTGAGAGAGGAGAGAGGTACAATAGGTGTAAAAAAAAGAGAGACACGTGTCACATAAAAAGGCAGTCATACCTCGTATTTACTGTGTTGACATGTGTCGTTTTTACTTTTTCTGGTAATTTTTTTTTTGAATTAATTTTTTTAAATTTTTGTGAGAGTGACATGTAGCAAGTTTTTTTCATTTGTGCTCCTTGTATTTGTAATATATATATAGATGTATGTAGAATAAAATAATTGTAATTATATTTTTCTTTTTCAAATTTTGGTTTTAAATAAAGAGTAATTAATTTGTTTAAGAAGACAAAAAATTTATATTGAACATTAGTAAATTTATGTCGATCAATATATTACATTATTCAATATAAATTTACGTTGATGTAATCTTTTGTTTGTATGTTGAACTAATAATAAATGTAAATACGTGACATAAGATCTTTTATGTACTTGTTATGTATAGTGTAGTAAAATTGGTTACATTATTTCTATGAAGGAATAATTATATGGGTAAGCTTTTTTATTTCATAAATGTGTACATTGACAAAATTAATTTTTAGATGATTTTATATTTGATGAAACTAATTGTATACCTTTATATATATATATATATATATATATATATATATATATATATATATATATATATATATATATATGGTAAATTTTAGAAATAAAAGTGTTAGAATAATTTAAGAAATCGAGTAGTTAAATCTTGTCATGAAAAGACAAAGCTATATTGAAATAGATTTAGAGCTACTTTACTAATTTATCTTAGATATACTAAAAGTTTTTGTAATACAAAAGTTTATTTTGAACTTTTACTGTTTAGTTATGTTTTTTATCACAGAAATTATTATTTGTTGCTTTTGTACATTACCCAAAATTATAGCAATAGTTAATTGAATGTATATAAAAAGTCCAATTCTATTCGAATTTATATAAGTATATATTTTTAGTTTAATTTGATTCAATTATTTCTTTGAAATAAAACTACGAATATCAAATATTAATAACGTAAACAAGTCATATTATTAAATTCGGTTTATTTTAAGATTTTATTTTATTCCTTCACTTTTTTTATTCCTACTCCTAGTTATTATTTTTTTTCGGAAACAATATTTCAAGCAATGTCTATCCAAAATTATCAAATAAATAAAGAGTTCCAATATTTGAGAAAAAAAAAAATTATGTCGAGTCGTCATGACTTGATTCCAGGCCAGGAAATTAAACTTTAGGGTGTTTATTAAGCCTTTGTAACTGTGCTTTTGAATTAACATCTATAGCACATTTTTTTGTTTGTTTAAATTTTCAGGTTAAAATCATTGTAAGAACAATAGAAACTATATAGAAAAGCTTAAAATTTAACGCGAATCTATCGAGAACGTGCTATTTCTTTTAACAAAAAACACTTATTTTTTTTAACAAAAAAACACTAAAAAAAAAACACATGATGAACACGTTAATATAATCAAGTTATTTGAATAAAAAATTGGTAGTAAATAAGAACATTAATTAATCAAACGCAAGTCAAATAACATTGGTAGTGAAATATAATATACTTTCCAATCTACAAATTTCGTGCTGGCACAGTGCATCAGTGGCTTCGTGAATCTTTATTAGATTAATGATAATGTCAAGAGACAAGAGCTACTTGACACCCACAATGTATTTCTTAAATGTTGACACCATTATTTAGGATTGAGTAAAATTTTAAATAAACTAAAACAGAGAAAGAATGTTAAGGACTTTATATTTTAGTTTTTAAGTAAAATAAGTTTGACTTAATATGCAATTAACCGGAGTTATCCCTAAGCTCACATCTTCCAACAGTTGTGGAATCCCAGTCCCCTTTCTGTTAAAAAAAAAAAAAAAAAAAGAAGAAAACTATTGTGTTTACAATGGGTTACCAAAGCTAATATAAGAAGAAAATAATTTTGCTGCTTAATAATAAATATAAATATGCCTTTTGTAATTATAGAAAAGAGAATGA
>Ga0209700_104339_pt1 | contig 25727 bp, 17 predicted proteins | sample SiratroredBW_FD_187528 | JGI IMG/M metagenome (GOLD analysis project Ga0209700, IMG submission 187528) | Root nodule microbial communities of legume samples collected from California, USA - Siratro red BW (SPAdes) (version 2) | ecosystem: Host-associated > Plants > Roots > Nodule | place: USA...
ATCTTCTATGCATTGAGATAAGTTTCACGACGCATGCATCTAATGTTTAATGTTGTGGCCTCCAAAACACATATAAAGAAAATGTTTCTCGTGTTTATAACATAATTGACCATCTCAATGCTAAAACAATTTAGTTTCACTAATTACCATCATTTGCAATTAATTATTCTAAAGTTACAATATTAAAAAGATGGTGATTGCAAAATTTGAGGTCTTATGTGTTGCTCAATTATCATGAAATTATAAGTTATAACAAAATTGCAACAAACTATATATCAGCTATGTTGTTTGCAACACTTTAATAAAACTCTACCCAACAAGATGGAACAAATAGCCTAATTTTGTATATATATATACATAGACAAATATTGTGCAACTATACTTCATGATTTTAATTAGAGGGTTTATAAACTTGAAAGGAGGGTATGTTTTTTTAGTAAAGTCGGGTATGGCTTTTTTAAACTTTCTATTTTGACGAGGAGAGTTTGCTATGGTACATTTTTGTTCTTTTAGTTTTCCATTGTATATAAATTAGATCTTTGTTTTCCGTTGTGTATAAATTAAATCTTTGTACATGGATTTTATATATTTTTTTTATTAGTAAAAAACATACTAATTTGTTATTGCAAGTTCCATCCTAATAAATAAACTTTTTTGTTATCATAAAATAAAACTGAAATGGTTTTAACTATACAAACATTTATGTACGTAATGTAATCATCAATTACCACACAATAATTTATAGAATTTCATATGAGAATTACATATCCTGTTAACGAGCATTATCTTATAGCATTTATCTATTTTTCAACTTAATTAAATTCATTTTAAGCTTTTTAAATTTATTATCTGAATGTTTCACACAAGTTATCATATAGAATTGATTCCATTAACATGATATGACTAGTTGGAACTGTATACTTCATTTATAAGATATGTTAATTTTTTTTCTTTAAACAGTGAAATTGTTTAAACAGTGAAACTTTTTAACTCCACCACGATAAAAAAAAATTAATAAAACAAAAATAAAATATCATCAACTTAGGTCAAAACAAAAATATATTGAAATTGAAAAAAAAAAAAAAATATATTGAAATTGAAAAAAAAAAAAAAACACTAGAAATTTAACGAGAGAATACGTAAAAGTAGTAGAGTCTCTATATTTAACGACTCGTCTAATTCTCTTTCGAGAAGTTCCCAGGTAACATCACTTGCTATCTCGTTATATTCACGAATAAATGCCATGACCTCAAACTGTATTAGAGTTTCATATTTTTTTGCATAACTAATCACACATTGTACATCATTCTCATCTTCAATTGCCACTGATCGATAAGAAGTACTTAGTTTATTCGTTGTTACTGGACAACGATAACACAAATCAACCTGTGTATGATTTTCCATCTGAAGCTATGAAAAAATTGCGAATAGTTTGTTTCAAAGCAAACAAAGTCATATAGTTGTTTAGTTCAAGATATTTACTAACTTCACTCACATTTCTTTTTTTTTTTTACAGCGAAGATGATAACGGTTAATTGTTGGTTTAATTTTATACAGATTTGTTAGGATTTTTAGAAGTAATTTTGTTTTAATTAGAGGTTTTTAGGAATTCTGTTTTAATTAGAGATTTTATTGTTGATTTTTCCATTTATTATGTTTTGATTGTGGGAAGAGAAAATGCTCTTGAGAATTAGGTAAAGTCCGAAGGGAGAGACAACAAGAGGTGCTGGAATTAAGGAAAGGAGTAGAAAAACAGATTATAAGTGACTTCATGCTTAAGCTAAAGAAGTAGCTCGAGCTAAAACTCACTTAAATCAGAGAGAAGCCCTAAACGAAAGTGTCAACGCCACTGAAGGTGGGAAGTACGAAATAACGGCCGCTCTTGAACCGAAGGCAGGGATTGTTTATAAAAGAGAGGCTAGGTTGAACATGGGGGCATCCATCATCTTTGGAAGATCTCTTGAAGCGCCGTCGTGATCAAGAACTTTTCTTTTCCTTTTCTATTGTATTTTCATGGCTACCATGTGTAGCTAACTTCTCTTCTCCTTGGGATTGAAGTAAATTCTCAAATTCACATGCACTTTTAATATTGTTTTTATGTCATTTAATTTAAATACCTTTGTTAACGTTTCATTTAACATTTATATATATTAAATTTCTCATTTTGACTGGAAAGCATTATTTGAAATTGGAACTAAATGCTCAACTCATTGCATGTATACGTTCAGAAATGAAGTGTAATGTAATGACTGTTCATTGCAAATGTTCTTAATGTTGATTAAATTAATCTAGTAACTAGGAATAGATCTAGGTATTTTAATTTATGAATTTCAATGCTAGAGGAATCAAGTTGAAAAGGCTTTTATTTGCACAGAAGGGTAATTTAATGAGATGACATGATTACTTAATTATGAGTGTATGAGAAGGAGAGAGAGTTACAATTCAATCCCAAGGTTTTTAATCATCTTTAATTCATTCATTTATATTTGATTGTTGTTAAATTCTAAGAATTACAACACAAAATCAAATCCATCTTTATTAACTATTTTTGCTCACAATGTCATGATACATATTCAATATTCAATTATATAATCTGTTCCCTGAGGATACGATACTGGACTTATTGTCTATATTACTTGCGACATCAGTATACTTGCTGATAAATTGGTTAACAAGTTTTTGGTGCCGTTGTCGGGGAACGGTGAAGAATTGGGAATTGAATTGTGTATTAATTGCGTTGTGAATTACTGATCTTTCTTGTGATCGTGATCTTTTGTTAGACAGTGGTTGATGCGTCTGAGAAATCAAAGGACAGAAGAACAATTGTTATTTGATCCAGATATCAATAAGACGTTGAGACAACTCAAGCAAAGGAAAAAGGGTGAGCAGAAAAGTCAGTCAAAGAATAAAACTGGTGGCGAAATCATGACAGAAGAGGCCAACGGTCATGTTGATCCGCCACAAAGAAGAGTACTGGGTGATTATGCTTTACAGCAAGGGCCCAGACATTTTTCAAGCATAGTTGTTCCTAACACAGGTCGAGCTATTGAAATAAAGCTAGCACATCTGACGCTGGTTAGTGCTAATCAATTCACAAAAATGGAGCATGAGGATCCTTATACTTATTTGTCAACATTCTATGAATTGACGGCTACCATGGGATTCGAAGATTAGGATAAAGACGCTGCCTATATGAGGTTGTTTCCTTTCTCGTTAACTGGAAAGGCAAAAGAATGGTTAAAGTCGCATCCTAATCAAAGCCTGACGCGCTAGAGTGATGTGGAGGAAAAGTTTTTACATAGATTTTTCCCTCCATCCCGATTCATAAAGGGTAGATCAGAGATCTCAAATTTTAGACAAGGACAGGATGAAACCTTGTGTGCAGCATGGGAAAGATTCAAGGTGCTGCTTAGAAGGTGTCCTAATCATGGTTTTGAAGACATTGCACAGTTAAACATTTTCCGTAATGGATTGAGGCCGTATACAAAAATGATCCTTGATGCAGTAGCAGGAGGAACCATGATGGTAGTGGATGTGGAGCGTGTCACTCGAATTATAGATGCTCTAGCCTCAACAAATTATCAAGCACAATATGACAGGCAGAGTGTGCAGAAGAAAGGAGTTTTTGAGTTGAATACCACTGATGCAATTTTAGCACAGAACAAAATCATGACACAGCAGATGGAAGCTTTGACTCAGCAAATGGCAAAATTGCCACAACAGTTGCAGACTGTTAATTATCAAGCTCCATTATTGCGGTGTGATTTTTGTGGAGGAAACCATGTAAATGGGAATTGCTCACAGCAGATTGCAGCAGGAGCAACAACTGAGGAAATATAGTATATGGGGAATCCTGGCAGGCAGAATGGTCAGTAGGGGAATTATCCAAACAATTCTGGTAGGCAGCCTGTGTATCAGCAACAACAACCTACACTGTATGATAGAACTAGCAAGCTTGAGGAAACTTTGGAGAAGTTTATGCAAGCTTCTTTGACCAATCAAAAAAATTAGGAGGCATCTTTGAGAAATTTGGAGACTCAAGTAGGCCAATTGGCTAAGCAGTTATCAGATCAGCAAGGGGGGCAATTTTCAGCCAATACTCAGCCTAATCCGAAGGAGCAGTGTAAAGCAATCACCATTCGTTGTGGGAAGCAAGTTGGTTCCGACGTGAATATAGAAGCTGTTGAAAACAACCAGACAACAAATGGCGAAGGCAAAGTAGGAGAGGAAATCCCACCAAAATTGATTTCATCTGAAAACAACACAGAAGGTAGAACACAGGATGAAAATAAGTCTGATAAAATTCAGAATTGGAGGAAGATCCAAAAGGGTGTACCATTGAAACATGTGCCGTATCCACATGCACCCTCCAGACGAGAAGCTGAGCAGCAATTCATCAGATTCACTGAAATCCTGAAGAATTTACATAACAACATACCTTTTACAGAAGCATTGCAACAGATGCTTATCTATGCACGTTTCATGAACGAGTCACTGACTAAGAAGAGGAAATTTTCGGTGGAAGAAAGAGTGGAATTAGAGGCAGGGTGTAGTGCCATCATTCAGAAAACGATTCCACAAAAATCTTGTGATCCTGGGAGTTTTACACTACCAATCTCGGTGGGTAATTTGTATGTGGGGAAGGCATTGTTGGACTTCGGTGCAAGTATCAACTTGATTCTGTTATCCATGCTAAAGAAAATAGGAGAGATAGATGTCAGGCCTACACAAATGACATTGCAGTTAGCAGATAGATCTATCAAGCACCCATATGGAGTGGTTGAGGATTTGCTGGTGAAGGTAGATAAATTCCTCTTTCGAGTTGACTTTGTGGTAATGGTTATTGAGGAAGATGTGGATGTACCTTTGATTTTGGGAAGACCGTTTATGAAGATAGCAAAGGTCATCATAGATGTGGATAAAGGGAAGTTGAAGGTCTGTGTGGAGAATGAGGAAGTGAGCTTCAATGTTTTTGAGGCCATGAAGCATCCTAATGACAAAAAGGATTGTTTTAGGCTTGATGTGATAGATGAAGAATACAGTCAAGTGCAAAAGAGCTTAGGCAGTTTAGACACACTGTTGCAAGTCATCACCAAACCTGTAGAGGAGTTAGTTGAAATGGGTGATATAGAGGCTTTAGCCTTAGCTACCGAGTTAGATCAAGCTAAGGAATTTTTACAGAAGACAGAAAATAGAGAGAAACTGGTGACAGGTTATGTTGTTGCAGAAGAGGCACCAGAATTGAAGGTTTTACCACCACACCTTAAATACAATTTTCTTGGTGGAGATGTGAAGAAACCAGTAATCTGAAGTAGTTTGTTAACTGCTGATGCAGAGGAACAAGTAATTGAGGTGCTGAAACTCAATCAAGAGGCTATTGGTTGGCAACTGTCAAACTTAAAGGGAATCAGTCCCGCTTATTGCATGCATCAGATACATATGGAGGCTAATTTTAAACCAATTGCACAGCCACAGAGGAGATTGAATCCAGCCATGAAGAAAGTAGTAAAGAAGGAAGTGCAGAAACTGTTGGAAGCTGGGATGATTTATCCCATTTCAGACAGTACTTGGGTAAGTCCGGTACAAATGGTCCCAAAGAAGAGTGGAGTAATTGTTGTCCACAATGAGAAAAATGAACTGATCCCCACAAGAACAGTCACTGGCTGGAGAATGTGCATTGATTATAGGAAATTGAATCTGGCAACTAGGAAGGATCATTTTCCTTTGCCATTCATGGACCAGATGCTGGAGAGGTTAGCAGGGAAAACCTATTACTGTTTTCTGGATGGCTATTCAGGCTATAATCTGATTACAGTAGATCCACAGGATCAAGAAAAGACAACTTTCACATGTCCTTTTGGTGTGTTTGCGTATAGAAAAATGTCATTTGGACTGTGCAATGCACCAGCCACTTTTCAGAGATGCATGTTGGCTATCTTTGCTTGATTTGGTGGAAAGTTGCATAGAAGTCTTCATGAATGATTTTTCAGTTTTTGGCTCATCTTTTCAGTCTTGTTTGGAGAATATGAATACAGTGTTAAGAAGGTGTGTTGAGACAAATTTGGTGCTGAATTGGGAGAAATGTCACTTTATGGTCACATAAGGTATTGTACTGGGGCACAAAATTTCTGAACGTGGCACGGAAGTAGACAAGGCAAAAGTGGAGATTATAGAGAAACTGCCATCACCCACGAATGTCAAAGGGATAAGGAGCTTTCTTGGCCATGCTGGTTTTTATAGAATATTTATCAAAGACTTTTCAAAAATTGCAAAACCATTGTGCAATTTGTTGAATAAAGACACACCTTTTAACTTTAATAAAGATTGTTTGGCGACATTTGACAAATTGAAGCAGAAGCTGACCACAGCCCCAAGTATCACTGTACCTGATTGGAGTTTAAGTTTTGAACTTATGTGTGACGCTAGTGATTATGCAGTGAGTGCTGTTTTGGGACAGAGAAAAGAGAAGTTGTTTTATGTAATACACTATGCTAGCAAATTCTTAAATGATGCTCAGAGTAATTATACTACTACTGAAAAGGAATTGCTAACAATTGTGTATGCTTTGTAGAAATTTAGAGCCTATCTCATAGGTTCTAAGGTGACAATTTATACAGATCATGCTACCATCAGATATTTGTTGACCAAGCCAGAATCAAAGCCCAGGCTAATCCGCTGGATGCTGTTACTTTAGGAATTTGATCTGGAAATTAAAGACAAGAAGGGGAGTGAAAAGCAGGTGGCTGATCATTTGTCTAGATTGGCTAATAAAGCAATTACTGCAAAAGAAGCTTAAGTAGTGGATGAAATTCCTGATGAGAAGCTGTTGGTTGTACAGGAAAGGCCATGGTTTGCTGATATGGCAAATTTCAAAGCTGCAAATATTGTTACTGAAAACATGGATTGGCAGCAGAAGAAGAAATTGTTTAAAGAGGCCAAGCAGTACATCTGAGATGACCCCTATTTGTTCAAAATAGGGGCTAATAATTTGTTTAGAAGGTGTGTGACTAGCAGGGAGGCACAGAGCATCTTGTGGCATTGTCATAATTCTCCTTATGGAGGACATTTCAATGGTGAGCGCACTGCAGCAAAAGTATTACAGTCTTGTTTTTACTGGCCAACATTGTTCAAAGATGCACATATGCATATACAACACTGTGATAAATGCTAGAGGACAGGGAACATCTCGAAGAGACATGAAATGCCTTTGAAAAACATTCAAGAGATTAATATGTTTGATTGTTGGGGAACTGATTTTATGGGCCAGTTACCAAGTTCACTATCTAATGAGTATATTTTGGTAGCAGTAGAATATGTTTCCAGGTGGGTTGAAGCTATTCCAACACAGAAAGCTGATTCAAAAACTGTAATCAAATTTGTCAAAAAACACATCTTTTGCAGATTTGGTACACCATGGGTCTTGATCAATGATGGAGGAACACATTTCTGTAATGTGCAATTGAAAAAAGTACTAGACCATTATGGAGTAAATCATCGAATTACCACTACATACCATCCTCAGAGTAATGGTCAAGCTGAGGTTTCCAACAGAGAAATTAAGAGGATTCTGGAGAAAACGGTTGCAACCTCACGCAAAGATTGGGCTTTGAAGTTAGACGAAGCACTGTGGGCTTACAGAACAGCCTATAAGACACCCCCTGCGTTATCTCCTTTCCAACTGATCTATGGGAAGGCTTGTCATCTTCCTGTGGAACTAGAACATAGAGCTTTTTGGGCACTCAAGTGGCTTAATTTTGACTCTAAGGCTTCAACAGAGATGATGATGCTTTACTTGAATGAATTGGAGGAAATGCGACTGAATGCATACAATTCTTCTCGTTTATACAAAGAAAGAGTTAAGGCATATCATGACAAGAAGCTGTTGAAGAGGGAATTTCAAACTGGACAACTGGTTTTGTTGTTAAACTCTCGATTGAAGTTGTTCCCAGGAAAGTTAAAGTCCAGATGGTCAGGACCATTTGTGGTAAAGCAAGTTAGATCACATTGAGCTGTGGAAATAGAAGATGCTAAATCCAAAAGAAGTTGGCTAGTGAATGGGCAACGACTAAAACACTACAAGGGTGGTGAAGTTGAAAGGCTCATAGCACTAATCACTTTGAGGGATTAGGAGTCAGCGTCAAGCTATATGACGTTAAACGAGCGCTTGCTGGAAGGCAATCCAGTATTTAAATACTTTTGAAATTCATGCATAGTAGGTATAGGTTTTGTTAGGACAAATTAGGGTTGTTTGAATTACAGTTAGAGTAATTTTTAGCTCTGAGCTATTTTCAAAGCTTAAGCTAAATGTCACTTAGCGCCTATCTTAGCGTAGTTTAAATAAAACATAACACTGCCTTGGTTTACAAGACTTTATCACTGAGCGAGTTTGGACGATTCGACTTCGAGCTTTCTGCACAGAGCACCCACGCATTGTTCAGGCAGCATTCTAGGAATTAAGGTAGGATTTTTTCATTGTTGTTGATAAATGCGAAGTTGCCTGTGGTCATGACAATCATCTTAGAGTTAGTTTATCCATGGTAGAATAGGTTCTAAAATTTGTTGCAAGTAGTTAGGGTTACATTTTGGGCGAAAGCTTTGGTTTTTAAGGTTCATAACTGTTAGATGAAAGGGTAGTGAGGTTTGTAGGAATCAATTGGTGCTAACAGTGGTTTGCAGGGAAAATGCCGAGAGTAAAACATACTGCTGTTAGGGGATGTCCAGCTAAACGATACAGAGGAGAAGATCAATTTTTTGATGAAGCCATTCCCTCCGACACGCCGGAACAGGAGCAGTCAACAAATATATAGGCACAACAGAGTGCTCAGAAGTTCCTGAATGACAACAAAGTTAGAAGGTATGAGCAGATTAAGCTTGGGGTTCATTGCGAAAAGAAGAGTACACCTCAAACCTGGGGATTGCGACCCTTTCTTAATGGGGATTCTAAGACGGAACTGGAGGAAGTTGGCCGAGCCGATGAAAAAGTTTGATGCTGAGATTGTAAGGGAGTTTTACTCCAATGCTTACCTGGAACGTCAGAAGAGGCATAGAAGGAAGACCATGGTAAGAGGAAGGTGGATTAGGTACAATCCTCAAGCTATTGATGACCTTCTGGAGAACCCTTATCGCAGACAAGAGGAGCAATGCCATTATCTGAGATTATGTGGCAGGAAGAAAGGGTTTAACAGTAGGAAGGTGGCAACAGTGGTTTGCATGCCAGGAAAGGGGTATCAATTGACTGAGGCTGGGAAGGAAACACGTATAAGGAGAAGGGATATGAGGACATTGGCGCAAGTTTGGCTAACATTTATGATGGCAAATGTCATGCCAACTGGACATGTTTCAGACATTAAAGTCACGAAGAGCAACTTGTTGTTTTCAATGATGTAGGATGATTTTACCATTAACATTTCAAAGGTAATTTCTGATGAAATACAGAAGGTGGTAGATGAAGAAAGAGTGGGACGAGGAGAATGGAGAGGAACTCTAGGGTTTCCAGCGTTAATCACTGCTTTATGTGAAAGCCAAGGAGTATTTGTGGATCTGAAAGTGAAGATCCGATCTCTAATTGATTTGAAATTCATTCAGCTTCATTGCACGAATGAAGAAGAGTACCCGGAACAAAGAAACAAGGCACCAAGTCCACCAAAGACACCCTCATCACCAACTCTGGAAGCAGTTGAGAAAAGAATCATGAGACATGTGCTTCATATGGAAGATCAGCAGAGTGCTATTTGTAGATTCATGATGCAGATGTATCATGCTATGAGAGACAAGACATTTATGAATGATGAAGAGTTGTGACCTTATTTGAACTGGTCTGGGGACAAGCCCATTTCAGTAGGAGGGGCTGAAAATGAGGGGGATGAAGTACAGAGTGATGCTGGAAATAAAGAGGCAGGAGTAAATAATGAACCACCAGTAGCTCCAGCAACAAAGGAGCCAATAGCAGCTAGTCACGCAGACACACCAGTTGAACCACCAGTTGATCTACCAGTTAGTCGAGCGGATTCACCAATGAAGAGAGCAGATGCACCAACAAAGAAAGCAGACTCATCAGTAAAGGAAACACTGGTAGCTGAACCGTCAAGAAGGTCGACAAGAACAAAGAAAACAGATTCACCATTGAAGGAACCATCTGTAGCTGAGCCAGTAAGAAGGTCAAATAGAGCAAGGAGAACTGTACCAGGAACTTTGGCTGTTATAGAGGAAATAGAGCCTTTGAAAACACAATTTGTGATATCATCAGATACAGAGGAGGAAGATCGTGCAGCTGATGAAGAAGATTCGGTTAGTAATGATGAGACATCATCAGATGACTCTTCGAGTGATGCGGAGTCAGCAGAGGAGGATAACAACTACTGAAGGTTGTTGCAGTAAGAAGAAGGAGCAACTACTGAAGGTTGCTGGTTGAAGGAGAATTTTGTTGTTGATGGAAGAAGGTGCAACTACTGAAGGTTGTTGTTTGTTGCTGTTGAAGGAGAATTTTGTTGTTGTTTTGAACATCTGTGGATATGCAAAGGATTGGGACTATCTGTTGAAGTGCTGAAGAGAGTGATCAGAGACAAGTTGTGGTAGACAGTCTTTTAATTTTGATGAATGTATATGTTGGCTGATGGATGACTGTATGAATTCTATAAAATGGATAACTGTACTAAGTAGGTACATGGAACTAATGGTTGGAACATAATATATTTTGTGTTTAACATGTCTGTGTTGTTGGAAGATTAACAGAACTGCTGGGATTGTTGACTGAAAAATTCTGTGTGCATTAAGTAGCGTAGGCTTATTTTTAAGCTTGAGCTAATAGTAATAGAAAATTAGGAAGACTGCATGACAATAGGAGTATTAACATTAGCAAGAATTTACAGGGTTGGAGTGAAACAGTATGTGATGGAGTGACACTGAGAGCAAATTTGAAAAGCATATGTTCTTGACATTAATTGTTGCTTTAATTTGTTAAGCTAGGATTAACCTTGTATTAATAAGGATGAGGAAGGCATGTTGTTTGATTGAGAGTGAATGATAATTAGAGCCAAAAAGCTACCTGGTAAGATGAGAGATTGAATTGTGAACCAATTTGGGCTAAATTATTGGAACCTTGAGCTATATATCCATAAAACCCACCTTGAGTATGAATAGCTAGGAAATTGTGATACAACTTGAAGAAAAAGGGAGTTCTAAGTAAATAAAGGCTGTGGATACTGTGGAAGTAAGGCAGGTTGCTATAAGAGTGTACTCCAAATGAAATGAAAAAAAAAGACAACACAATGCAGAAAATATATATATTTATATATATATATATTGTTTTTGTACATTTGGAAAAAGAAAAGAAAAAAATAGTAGGTGGAAAAGGGTACACATGGAAAGCATAAGCTACAGCCTTAGCTTGAGCAATGTTTGAATGATACAGCAGCTGTAAATTAATTCAGAGTAAAAGTGGTTAAAGAATTCAGACCCAAACTAGTTCTCCAAGTTTAATTCAAGTTGTATCTATAATTTCCAAAACTATTTGTACGTTTTGTGTTCCAAGAAAAACCAATAAAATTTCTTTGTAGCCAGGCCACATTACAACCTTTTGAAGACCTTCTGACTTATTAATTGCAGGGTGGATTTGTTTGATAAATGAATAGTAACTTTTGATTGAGAGTAATATGTCATTTTTTTTTTTGAGAAAAACAGTGGTGAGAAGTGTGTGAGATGAGAGTATCCTGTCATGACTTGCATTTTGTTATTTGAATATTGGATTGTGGAATTTCTAATTTATGAAGTTGTGGGTGAATTGCTTGAAATTAAGAAACAGTTGAGAAGAAGAATAGAGCACATGAATTATGAGAGATTAAAAGTTCTGATTGTCTTGCTTGGGGACAAGCAAGAAGCTAAGTGGGGAGACTTTTGATAACTATTAATTGTTGGTTTAATTATATGCAGATTTGTTAGGATTTTTAGCGGTAATTCTATTTTAATTAGAGGTTTTTAGGGATTCTGTTTTAATTAGAGATTTTATTGTTGGTTTTTCCATTTAATGTGTTTTGATTGTGGAAAGAGAAAATGCTGTTGAGAATTAGGTAAAGTCCGAAGGGAGAGAGAACAAGAGGCGCTGGAATTAAGGAAAAGAGCAGAAAAACAGATTATAAGTGACTTCCTGCTTAAGCTAAAGAAGTAGCTCGAGCTAAAACTCACTTAAATCAGAGAGAAGCCCTAAACGAAAGTGTCAAAGTTGAACTGAAGGTGGAAAGTACGAAATAACGGCCGCTCTTGAACTGAAGGCAAGGATTGTTTATAAAAGAGAGGCTAGGTTGAACACGGGGGCATCCATCATGTTTGGAAGATCTCTTGAAGTGCTGTCGTGATCAAGAACTTTTCTTTTCCTTTTCTATTGTATTTTCATGGCTACCATGCGTAGCTAACTTCTTTTCATCTTAGGATTGAATGTAAATTCTCAAATTCACATGCACTTTTAATATTGTTTTTATGTCATTTAATTTAAATACCTTTGTTAACATTTCGTTTAACATTTATATATATTAGATTTCTCATTTTGACTGGAAAACATTATTTGAAATTGAAACTAAACGTTCAACTCATTGGTTCAACTCATTGCATGTATACGTTCAGGAATGAAGTGTAATGTAATGACTGTTCTTAATGCTGATTAAATTAATCTAGTAACTAGGAATAGATCTAGGTATTTTAATTTATAGATTTCAATGCTAGAGGAATCAGGTTGAAAAGGCTTTTGCACAGAACGGTAATTTAATGAGATGACATGATTACTTAATTATGAGTGTATGAGAAGGAGAGAGAGTTACAATTCAATCCCAAGGTTTTTAATCATCTTTAATTCATTCATTTATATTTGATTGTTGTTAAATTCTAAGCATTACAACACAAAATCAAATCCATCTTTATTAACTGTTTTTGCTCACAATATCATGATACATATTCAATATTCAATTATATAATCTGTTCCTTGAGAATACGATACTGGACTTATCGTCTATATTACTTGCGAAATCAGTATACTTGGTGATAAATTGGTTAACAGAAGACTTTACTCACATATGTTGATGACATCAGGTCATTAGTGATGATATCACCGTTGTAGTGCACCAAAGCCACAATAGATGAAATATTCGTTCTCTTCGATAATAGATGAAACTTAGTTATCCATCCTAAACTTTATATGTAACTTAGTTATCCATCCTAAACAATAATAGATGAAACTTAGTTATCCATCCTAAACTTTATATGTAACTTAGTTATCCATCCTAAACTTTATATGTTGGAGGAGGGTTTTCGGGTATCCATCCTAAACCATGGATTGTGACTATTTACTTTTAGTGGGAGGGATATGTTGATGATATTTCTCAGATGATATGTTCATAATATGGATTTTAAAACTCCAAGTACAATTCATTAGTGATTCAATTAATGATTAGATTTTACATGGTTAAAAATTTAAGTAGTAATAAAATTTGATCAATGCATGTGATAATACATGTAATCATAAATCCTAATTCGTCTAATAACACACACTACATGAATCAATAGAAAAAAAAAATGTTAAATTAATAAAAATGGATATCAAATCCCGCCGATACTTGTAGGCATAACTCAAAATAGGTTGCAATAAGAATAAAATATGAAAAAAGGATGAAGTACACTCAAATTAATCAACATATATGCGTATAACTTAATATATACTAATTACACAAACCAATTACCAATTTTTTTTATCTGACATTGTTGCCAGCTAATTCAATGGCCATATTTTCTTGCTTTGTCGCAGTAGCCTTGGAATGCTGATCATGAATCTGTTGTATCTCACACTCCAATTTTTTGGCTTTAATGTCTGAAACGGAGTGATGAATTTGAATCTTAACCTTTGCATGGCTTCCATTTGTGCTCAGTTTCTGTGGTTACTGCATTTGCATGTCTGCCCTAGAATGGGCAGAGGACATTATTGTTACTGCATAATTTTCTGTCATTACAGCAATGCATTGATGCTTTGTTGCATGCCAGGTTGTCATCTTAGCATATCTAAACCAGTGGATAGAAATTACATTGTAGACATATCAGTTCTCCATAAAATAAAATAAAAAACTAAGATTAATTGATGAAATTATAGAAATTAATGTTACTTTTTAATCAACTTACCCAACACTCTTTATGTATTGTGGGACACCGTCTCAAAACCAATTTAGAAGATCTTTCAATAAGAAGTTACGAGTACTACTGATACAAATCAAAAACACAAATTTTATCATACCAATTTTCTTAATTAAGAAAGATTAATTTAATCCTTAAAAAATTATTTCTTAGAAAATTGATACTATAAAATTTATGTTTTTCCCTTTTTTTACATCACCACTCATAGCTTCTTGAAAGACCTCTGAATTAGTTTTCAGACGGAGCGCCATAATACAGGAATCTTCGGTAAGTTGATTAAAGTAACATTAATTTCTATAATTTCGTAATCAATTTAGTTTTTTTTTTATGGAAAATAGTATTACGTCTGTTATGTACTTAATTTGAGAAATAATATTATTAATAAGACTGATTGTTAAAAAAAAGGAATTTCAAATTTTATGAAAGACCAAATGTTGTATGAAAGAAAGATAAAAGTGGAAGAATACTTGTGGAAATGATAAATAATCCAATGTTTAGATTTGGAAACTGAGGAGATTGGCATTGTAAGACTGATAAAGGAAGGAGCTAGTTTATGAATATAACAGATTTTGCCACCAACATATATCAGATCACGTGAATGGTAATCTACAAATATATATCGTTGGTTATGGTAACATTTTTGGGCCATCATATACATATACCAGATTATATTATATTACACTTATGGTAACATTTTTGGGTCATCAATTACATATACCAGATTATTGGTTACATGCATGCCTTTTGTTCATAAAATAACATCTAAGTAATATCCATCACTTGAAACTAGAAAAGGACCATTTTTTTTAATTATTTTCTGAAGAAGGCACAAGCATTGATGCTTTCTTGTATGCCACTTTGTCATATTGGAAAGCTGGACATCAGAAGAAGCCATAAAACAGCAATGGATAGTTGGATTCCCCATGTTATATTACCGCTTCAATTAATTTCCCTATGTCAATTTTGTTAAGAAAATAACTACTTCAATTGATATATAATATCAACTATTATTCACTTTAATCTTTTAATTTACACTTTTTCTACTTGGGTTATTACTTAAATCACGTCTATATATATTGTTATTAATAAATTAATCAAATATACAAATATTATTGTTATTAATAAATTAATCAAATATACAAATAAAAGTCATCCAAGAGATTACCTAAGTTGAATTTACATTTTTTCTACTTGGGTAATCTCTTTCATCTCTTTTTAGTTAACATGAAAAATGAAAATTGGTTAGGACGAATAACAATGCAAAGTCTCAAGAGATTATCCAATAGATGGTAAGTTAATAATAAATTCATCATATCTAATATCTTATTTTTATAATTAATGTTGACATATTGTATTAATTTTTATAAGATTAAGAGGTGGAGCATAGCTCTAAGGAAGTTTTGTCATCCAAAGGAAAACAATGAAATATTCTGCATGCAAGGTGAGGTATCTTTCTTTTTATTTGTTCACACTCTTGCAAGGACCAATGTAGGTATTTTTTTCTTCTCAATTTTGCACTTTCATTTATTTACAAATCAGTTGATTTAAACTGGTGTCATTTTCGTTTTTCCATCCGAATAAACAGTACTCATTCGAAACCAAACATAATATATGTATTTTTGTTATGATACTAATGTTTCTTTTTCTTCTTCTTTTTTCCAATTTCTTTTAATGGTTTTCCATAAAAATATTAAAATGATTGAAAATAGATTCTATATATGAGTAGTGTCCACAAACATTAATATGTATGAAAATTTAGAATTTTACAAAATATATGAAATTTAAAACATAAGTTTATATATATCATTGTAAATACATAATAATACATTACACTACAAGAAAAAAATTATTTAGAGACTAATATTTAGCTACTAAATGAGATGGTTGCAAATTGTGACCAAAATAATTATCAAATTAAATTTTGATTGCTAAATAATTACAAAATAGAAGTAATGATTGAATTTAGTGACCAATTAAGTCAAATAATTGATATCTAACATTAGATACCAAAGTTTTAGGGACCTATGTCATTAGATTCTAAATTGGTATATAATTAAGTTAGAGACTAATTTAGAATCTAATGGTATAGGTATCTAAAACCTTGAAAGCTAATGTTAAATACCAATTATTTGACTTAATTGGTCACTAAATTCAATCATTACTTTTATTTTGTAGTTATTTAGCAACCAAAATCTAATTTGGTGACTATTTTAGTCACAATTAGTAACCATTTTATTTGGTAGCTAAATATTGATCTCTAAACAACTTTTTTCTTGTAGTGTTAATTATTATTTTATAATATTCTATTTCATGATCTCTAAACTTACTAGCTCATATATCAAGTAAATAATAAAATAAAGAAAAATTTGTTATTTATTTAAAATACATATACTAATTTATTCAATTAATTTTAGAACATATCAAGTTACTTCAATATTCAAATTATATAACAATCAACTTTATTGGTTATCATTTCAACGTATAATAATCCAATATTATACCTAAGTATGAATAAATATCAATAGAGAAGAATCAATCAACAAATGTCTTTTAAAAGATTTTTATTATGGGTATCCTGTCATATGCTAACACTTCACTCATTCCAAGAATTTGATCTAATTATCAGATCATAAAATTAAGAATTAAAGTAGGTTTAATATCATATGGGCAACATTCTATTTACTTTATCACCGTCTTAATTGATGTAACTCAAACTATCAATGAAACAATGCAATCTTTATTATACCATAACAAAATCATCATAACTTAGTTCCATACCATCTTGGACATATAACTTCAAAACTCTTATAATGATTGTATACAATACAACATATTTCAAATCAAATTTGTTCATCACATACATATTCTACATTAATCAGTGAACTATTAATTGACTTAGATTTTGAGAAAACATTTCTTAAATGAAGATCTATCACTTAAGCAAATATAAGTTTTTGTTACAAAAGTTTAGTGATAAGACATAAATTTTGTCACCATTTATATATTATCTATGACTACCTTTTTATTTTTCACAAATATCATTCATAATAGTGAAAAAACCAAGAAAATGTCACAATATTTATATTAAAATATTAAATATCATAAATAATTACTAAGAGGAGTATATAATAAAATTATTTTTCTTATAAAAAAATTTAATTAATATAAAATTTATTAAATATTTATACATTAAAGTTATTTATTATTAATGACAAACTATTAATTATTAATTAGCATTTTTCCACAATAATAATGTGTCAAAAAATTTATATACTTAATAGAAAAGTTATAAATACATATATCTATATTAGGAAAAATATTAAATTTATATTATTTTAAATTTAAATTTATGATTTTTCTTCACATGTCAACATTATTTTTTCATTTTGTGATAATATAATTAACAGGGATAAATATAAACTTGTCACTATTAATATATTATTTGTAACAATTTTTTAATTAGTCACAAATAATTATTCATTAATATAAAATATTATATAATAAAAGTATTTTTTACAAGAATATAGTTAATAAAAAGTTTGTTAAATGTTTATAAATTAATAATAATTATGTAATATTTTTTATTATTATCATATTACTAGTAATTATTAAGAAATATTAAATTTATTTTACTTTTATATTTAAACTTATTACGTTTTAATGACACAACTTCATTTTTTATGTCCTAAAAGGTAATGTAAAGTACTCTAACTAAGTACGTTTTCTTTTTCTGTTTAATTATGTAATATTTGATAGGAAATAACTATCTAATCACGTAAAAATTATTTTGTGTTTACTAAAATGGTGATATTTTGTATTTATAGAGTGAAAAGTGGAACCACATAAACATGCTAAATGAAACAGTAATATACTTGCAAGCCCAAGCTTCTCATTAGTTTAAGTCTCTTAGTTTCTCTTGTAAGTTTTCTTAATTAGTTTAAAGTCTCTTATAAGATATTAAGAATATATATGATGTTATGTTTTTACATTTTGGTATGCATTACGCACTAATTAATTTATGTTTTGGATTTGGATGAATTTTTTTAGACGAAAAGTGTATTTGAACAATAATAACAACAACCATAACAACAATCGTCTAGCCAATAATAAAATGAGCATGGTAACCACTCAACAAACAACAAAATAATAAAATGAGCATGGACAAAAAGATGATTATGATCTTTAAGGCTTTGAATATTTAATTATGTTTCAAGTTTTTTTTGCATTATGGATTATATTTCAAGTTTACTTTACTTGGAAATTATATTATCTTTGACATATTTGTATGATAAGACTTCAACTATATATGTTATGGTTGCATTTGAAATTAAATATGAATTTTATCTTTTGCTACATATATTGAATGGTACTTGATTGCTTTCAATATAATTGCTAATAAATTATTAAATTCATATATATTGGATTAGTTTATATATTGGATGTGTTGAATATGTTGGAAATCTTGAATGTTTCATATAGGTGTAAAATATTTAAAAGTAATTTAATTAAAATCAACATTTTGATGCAAGAAGGATTACCTATACATTTATCCACATATTTCACTTTGTGGGTAATGTGCATATTGACATTACCCACGGACTAGAATTGGTAGGTATTATCTATGGACTAGAGTTGGTAAGAATTACCCATGAATTGGAATTGGTGGGTATTACCTACGGAGTGGAGTTGGTGAGAATTACCTATAGACTTGAGTTTGTAAGTATTACCTATGGACTGAAATTAGTAGGTATTATCTACATATTGAAATTGGTGGATATTACCTTGGACTGGAATTGGTAGATATTATCCACGACTTTAATTACCCAAAGACTCAAATTTCATAAGTAAATTACATACGTCCATATTACCTACGGATTTTTGTCCGTGAGTAATCGATGGGTAATGCTGATTTACCCATGGATTTTTGTTGTTACCTACGGATTTTAGGTTGTGGGTAAAATCAGTTTTTCTTGTAGTTAGATTCTATTAGGAAGGCTCCGTGAAACTGCACGTCAATTTGTCAAGTACAAGAAGAAGGAAGCATAGATTCTCTGAGTTTGAGCAGAATGGTAACATAAATATAGAGAAAGAGAGACCAGTCCATGAACAAAGCTCATAAAATGTGGAAGAGGAAAGTTCAGAAAACAACGCCCTTGAAGACGAATAAAAATTTTAGTAAAAGAACAACGACCAGGAATGATTGGAAAGGACAAGTCATCACTTCCAGGAACACTGGTAAACAATAAGAAAACTTTCCACCTATTGATGGACCCAATTGATTTATGAGGGACACTGGTCCACGTCATAGGACAACTATGCCAGAATGTCCTCGTTCATAGGGAACACCATTTTTCAGAGCACATCCTATTGCAATTCCAGGAATTCTGACAGGAGAGGCATTGGTGGAGCCTAAGGTAAGGGTCTCTAAAATAAGATCTCCTTGTGAGAATGTCCCATCAGCATAGCTAGAATCATATTTACAACTACCGGTGGATGCGGCGCAAGTACCTTGTACAGAACCGCATGTATTAGAAGTGCAAGAGATGGTTTTGTATGTTTTGGATTTTGAAGGATTGAAGATAGGAGTGGTTTGCTTGAAACAACTTTGACATGGTTGGCATTGAAGCCAAGTAACGTCAAGTATCAACAATTCCATAGGATTGGACTGGAGGGGTTCCAATTGAATACTTCATTAGATATTCTCTTTAAGGTCAACATTAAATAATTTCAAATTAGTATTTATTTAGGATTTGATTAGTTTACAAATATTATTTATTTCATATTTTTATTTAATTAATGTCGCAATTGGAATCACTGCATGCCACCACCATAGTTTATTATTTAAATAGAGATTAAAGTCGCTATCATAATTTATTATGAAAAACTATAGAAAAATAAAAAATAAAATGTCTACGAACCAGATTCAATATTTGGGAGTAAGTTACGTGTGGGGAAGGTATTAGCACCCCACAACATCCGTCCTAATATGCTATCTTTAATCAAATGAGTAGAAATAAGTGTGATTTTTCAAAATGTTATTTTTCCCAGATAATAATAATAATAATAATAATATGAATTAAGACAAATAAAATAACAAAACAAACAAATATAAACACAAAACCAATAAATAAACAAGAAAAAGAAAACATGCTAATAAACAAAATACAAACAAATAACAATTATGCAAATAAAAATAATAAGCAAAAATACGACAAATAAACAAGGAATGACCTTGGTCCTACGTATCTCTATCCGTGATAGAAAATTAGGGTTCACGTAGTTCTAATTTTGAAAATTGATTAATGATATTTGATATTTCCCTTCTTTAGAAATTTTGTACTTTTGTAATTTTATTTTAAATTGTTTCATTTTTTAAATTGTATAATTTTCATGGATTTTTATTATTAAAACTGTTTTGTATTTTATTTTTTCAAAGTTATATATTTTTATTACTTTTGAGAATGTTTTATACTTTTTTTTATTATTTTTAAGGCTGTTTTGAAACTTTTTGAAAATTTATATTTTTTTTATATTTTTAAAAATTGTTTCATATTTTTTTATTAAAAAAACACTGCTTTATTATTTTTTTACTTTTTCCCAAAAATTAATAATTCATGAAATTTTTAGGAAAATTTTATATTCTGCTTGAGAATTCAAAAATGTCTAATATTTTTTTTTATTTATTTCCTTTTAAATCAATGCGATTAGGGTTAAATCTTACGACACCATAGTAACTCTCAACCAAGACAACTACATTACGTAGAGAAATAAAGGAATCAAGTGAGCAATCAAAATAGACCAGTTGAAGATCCTCAAATACATGTTTTCCTTTCATTAACAACTTTTGAAAATGATTTATATTTTTTAATTTCTTTTTTTAAAACGAATCAAAGCAATAAGGGTTGAATCTCAAGATACCATAATAACTCTCAAACAAAGCAATCACATTACGTAGAGGAATACAGGAATCAAGTGAGCAATCAAAATAATCGCATTACGTATAACAACATACAAGAGTAAAGCGATTGAACTGGACTTACCCGTTGAAGCACTAACCAAGAACTTTAGACTTTTTCCTTTTCTCCTTTTGCCCTCAATGACTCTTCCTGCCTACTAATTTTTTCAACACTGTAATTTTTGTTGTCTTTATGTGTTTTTCGTCTAATTCTAGTGCTCTCTCCAAAACGTGTCCCCTTTATTTTGGTCTTTTTCTTTTATAAAATATCCCAGCCTCCTTGTTGCTTATTGCATTGTCATTACAGGTGAATCATCAAATAATTGAATGCCTAATTTTAATAAATTTACATTAGAATTAAATACCTTAGGATATATCCAATGGAGGTTTTGAGATGTGGATGTAGATCTTCCTCCAAGAACATTACATACATTCATTGCACTAAAATGCAAGTTGTTTAGTAAATTGCATATTATACAAAAAAAAGAGTGATATATATTACTTAAAGTTAATTAAATGATATCTTTGTAATATTTGTTTCATATCGTTCATTGCCTTTCGATGCAATGAACAAAACCAAACAACTGTGTTGTCCGTGGAACACACAACCATGAGCTACCAATAGGACCTACAATAACAAATCTATTAATCTAATATTCTCAACATTACTTAACATCAAAATATAAAGATTTGAAACTTACGCATGGAAAATAAAGGCAAAGTAAATTCTCTTTCTAGATTCTGATATCCATCTTTGAATATATGTCTAGGTGTCAATCTTTTTATTTGTAGACCTCTGTAAACTTTGTGGCTCAAGAAATCTGTAAATATCATGATTCCATGTGCTATAAACTAAATTATTTGTGTACCTGCATTGTTAAAATCAATGCTAATAATATTAGTTGATGAAATAAGTCGAATTTTATAACAATTTCGGTTCTCAGTCCATAACCAACATTGGCAGTTAGTTGGAATTGAGTTTCTGAGGAGTTATAGTTAGAAAATTAAAGTTGAATGAAATGTAATTAAATATAAAGATAAAACATTTAATGGGGACTTTTAAATCAATTAGAATTTAAAGTGATGTGTAGTTTGAGTTAACTATAAAAAAACATCTTAAATATGCTAGAAGTACTATTTAGTAAAAATAAATGACTGAAATTCAAACACATTTCCAGTTTTTAACTAAATTTATCGAAAGAAATTATTCCGATCAACCTTATCAACTCAGTTTTGTTCAGTTATCCTATTTTAACTTAAAATTAAAAGAGTAAAATAAAATATAATATAATTGACTTGTGACTATAATTAATGATTTATTAGGATGTTTAATAATTTTGATCTATATTTATTTTGAGATAGTTTTTTCAAAACGGGCCATTACACAGTTATACATTTATACGTGTAACCGATTAATAATCACTATATCATTTATTATTTTAGGTAACATTAAAATTGGTTAAAGATATCAGTATATGGTACAAAGGTGAATTTCAATTTGATTGGTGAACCATAATAGGTAGCGATATTTGGAACATAAATGTTTAAGTCACAATATTTTGAGGTAACTTTAAATCTTAAACCTTAAATAATATTGTGACGTAATTTTTTTAAAAAATTATCAATTTACATACTGATTATTATATATGAATTTTTATCTACAGGTAAATTTAACATTATCTACAGATTTTACATACAGATTTATTTTATGTAGATTTTATTTATGAATTTTACCTTCAAATTTTATTGACAGAAAAATTCGTACGTTATTACATATAGATTCTAATCCGTAGATAAATTTAGCATTACCTACACACTTTTTTGTAAGTATATCTAGCATTACCTGCAAAAATCTTACCTACGGACAAATCTATAAATAATTACGTATGAATTCAAATTCGTAAGTAATTACGTATGGATCTAAATCCGTACGAAATTACCTACATATTTTTCCATGGATATATTTTTATTAAAATTATTATTAACAATGATAATGATAGTAATAATTATAATAATAATAAGAAAATTAGAAATTTGATAAGTAATTACGTATGGATCTAAATCCGTACGAAATTACCTACATATTTTTCCATAGATATATTTTTATTAAAATTATTATTAACAATGATAATGATAGTAATAATTATAATAATAATAAGAAAATTAGAAATTTGAAGTACTGTAATATCGTGACTTGTATGTATATTATTGTCATTGTTTTTTTACTAATAATTCGTGTTACTTATTATGATTTGACTTAGTAACTTGTTTAAAATCTTATTAACTTTTATAAAAGTTATATTATTTTTTAGTTAAGTTCATAAAAAATTATTAAAAAAGGTTTTCAAAATCTTTACCAATTGATTCAACCCAATCCAATACATATCATAGATTGAATTGAATTGGATTTACCATAAAAAAAAATATAAAACTTCAATCCAACTTAATCTCATACTTTTTTTTAGTTGACTGAGTAATGGGCTTATTTAAATCCTAGCCAATCTGACTCACAAATAATAATATTAATGGAGAGAAAGGAAAGAGAAAGAATGAAGAAGAGATCATGAGATTGAAAAGAAAAAAAGATATTATGCCAGGCATAAGTATTTAAGGTTTAGGGTTTAGTTTTACTAAAAGGATTAATTCATTGAAAGACATAGTAAAACAAACAACAATCGATCACAGCTTTTTGCAATCCATAAGCTTAAAGGACATTGTATTCTTCTGAAGATCATACCCAACCAAAATGTTTTGCTGAACCAAGTTCCCCAACACAGCACGAGTTTTACTTGGCACGAATGCGAAACACACAACGTCATCAGCCGCTCTAACAAAGGTGTTGGAACTATATAAAAAGACATTTGCACTACTAAAATGTGCTGTGATCACTGCTCCATCTACTTTATCAGATCTAGTTTGGTAACAAAGCTTCGACACTTTATTTGGATCCTTAGCATGCGGCAATTTAATTGAATTTGCAACAGCTGATTCCAATTTTGAGTAAAAATCTGTTGGAAGAAAAGAGAATGTTGTACCTGAGTCAATTATAATATTTCCTAAACCAAGTTTACTACCTGAGTCAATCGTTGTCTCCTTTTACTTAAGACCATCTCTATTTCTTTAGTTTTCTTTAATCTCATACATTCATTATTACATATTTCCATCAATTATATTACATAAAGTAATTATCGTAAAAGTTTCATACATAAAGTAAAGTTTTTCAGTATAAAAAGTTGAATATGATCAAATATGTTTATTATTTATATTTCTGTTTGGAAATTTTTTATGTTAATATAAGTTTAATAATTATTTGTTTAAATCTATAGATTTATACAATATTAGACACGTTGCTTTAAATATAATTTAAAAAGTTGACAGTTATCATTGATAATCCTTTATATAAATTAAACATTTATAAATAATCATTTCTTTTCTATTAGAGAAAAAAATACAATACTATATAATTTTGATTAAGTGTTGAAATAATAGATTATAAAGTTTTCTGCTAAATGTTGAAGGAGCAGATCATGCAAAATTAAATTTTTAGTTTGACTGATAGTAAAGTACTATACGTAATTTTCACTTCGTTTGATAAGTTTTGATGAATATCAGACGAGAAGCTCATGCAAACCAACCAATGCATCTAATAAAAGATTGATTATAATAGATGCTAAGTTCAATAAAGACTCTAAGTTGTCATAATATCAAAGAACATTCCTAAAGCTTAACGTCTATCACTCATAGAATGTCTTCAAACGTCTGCCACCAAGAGGAGTCGTGCCAAAACAAAGTATCTTTCAAATACCTATTGGGTTTTGAGCAAAGGTTGCAACATTGTCAGTTATCCTGGCAAGAGCTATTTTTCAACTTTGACTCAACTATTTGTATTTTATGGTGTGCACTTTTAACCATTGTTTGATATACAAGGTTCTGCTACTAAAGAAGATAAGTACTGCCAACTGTCAAATAGACTGTGTGAAAAAGAGAAGAGAAATTTTTAATGCTTCTCAACATAAAAGTTCATCAAAGGATTGAAGAAGAAGAAAAAGAAGAAAGTTCAAAGCTACTCCACGGTTAGACAAGAGAATGCAACAACTATTTTTCTAAAGTCTATTTAAGGATATGCTTCAAACAGAAGAAGTAACAAGAAGAGTTTTTATTTGTGAGTATCAATCCTCTCCCAAATTTTCTTTGTGCCTTATATAACTTTAGATGAACAATGTTTTGTTCAAATAACAAACTAGGAGAGAGTTCTTAACCTTCTACATATCTCCTTTCCTAAGAAGAAAAACAAATGATCTATTGGTCATCCTTAGACTATTTTCATATCTTAATCAAAAGTTATTACGATACAAAGAACATTAAGATTGTTGGCAAAAATGGTCGAGTTTTAAAAGAATATTTTGCTTTCTACATCCTTACACCTCCTAATCCTGTAAAATGACTTAGATCAATTTCTTTGATTTTTGTAATACAATATATTTAGACAACAATAGATTTATGTAATTCTTATTTTTCAAGACTAGATCAATTTCTTTGATTTTTGTCATATTATACCATTTAGACAATAATAGGTGGCAATTTAAAAGTTTAAATTAGTTTT
>Ga0209700_104340_pt1 | contig 25724 bp, 10 predicted proteins | sample SiratroredBW_FD_187528 | JGI IMG/M metagenome (GOLD analysis project Ga0209700, IMG submission 187528) | Root nodule microbial communities of legume samples collected from California, USA - Siratro red BW (SPAdes) (version 2) | ecosystem: Host-associated > Plants > Roots > Nodule | place: USA...
TTTATATATATATATATATATATATATATATATATATATATATATATATATATTGTATTATATGTATATATTATGTATTTGTTTTCACCACAAGGCTTTTGTCATAACTCGATATAATTTTCGTTATAACCTTATAAAGGATTTTTTGGATCTCCACTATATTCCGTTATCCAATATCGACAACATTGCTCTAGACCCTCCCTTACTGCAAGAATTGTTGTGACTTTATCCTTAGCCAATTGAGAAGTAACTTGTTGAAAGTTCAACATTTAAATATGTTGCTAACAAGAATGTACCTTTAGAGTTCGAAGTGGGAGATCTAGTTTTTGTTAAATTCCAACCACATAGAAAGCAATTAGTGGCCCTTTGCAAAAGTTAGAAGTTAGGTATATGATATTTTAGACGTTTTTCAATAGTGTAGGACCAATTGCAACAAGTTGTTATAGCCTCCAACTGTAAAATTCACCTAGTTTTCCATGTGTATTTATTGAAGTTATGCAATGGTGTTCTTGAACAAAAATACATTCCAATACTACTTATGTCTAATGAGTTGGTTCTATAATCCGACTTAATTAGATTATGCAATCTTGAACAATATAGAGGACAATACACATCTCTCAACTATTAGTCCAACCAACATATGGCCAGGGAAATAGAGGAATACAAGGCAAAAAAATAAGTAACTCTACATTTAAGGATTATGTTTGAGGTAATGATTAAATATATAAAGATTTACGAAAAAGAATGAGATGTAGAATGTGTGAATTATTCCTTTATCTAGTCCTTTTTAAGGATTTCTTCTTCCTTATAGAAGTTGTTTGACTCTTGGGTAACAACATTCTTCATCGTATGAAATAAAATGTATATTAATATTAAAAAAACTTTCCTTCATTTCATTTTATCTTATCACATTTTTATATTCTTCTTTGGAAGTCATTAGACCATCTCCCACACATAAACATTAGACAATAACGAAAGAAATTGCAAGAATAAACAGAAAGTAAACAAAAATAAAAAATAATCGAATAATTACAGAGAAATTTACATAGTCAATAATTCACTAAAAATGAAAAAAATAAATCTGACATTACAACACAAAGTTTATCTGACTAGTAAACTCTCAACTCTAAGTTAAAGATAAATATTCATATATGGTCGTATTTATTCAGCTAAAACTATCTAACTAACTTTCAAAAAATTAAGCGAAAACAATTCCTAAGTCATGTGCACAAACACAAACATTCAGTTAGGAGCTGAAAACACCAACTGACCCTAAAAGTTAAACTGATACAGCAAACGTCCTATTAGAAGCGCTGGTTAAGATAGACAGTCTTGTACCATAAAAGCTCTTACCCCCAAACGGACTATTGCTTCTGGACGGTGTAGGAACCTTTGAATATAGAGTTTTACTAACCAAAACTTCACATTCTTGATATATATTTTGTACCATGCATATATGAATCATTTTGCACGAATAAAAAACAAATCCCCATCCTTCAATGATTCCCAATTTGGGTTCATTCTCGACTTTCCATAGTCCATAAATTAAACTCCTTTAGATCAGAAAAGAAAAATCCCATATTAGAATATCCTCCCAATCCATAAGAACCTCTAACATTGGTTCAACAATAATATATTGTTAAGAGCGGTTTGAACAAACTATTTCCTGAAATAGTTTTATGATCTTAACGTCACAACACTAGACAGTAGAAGCAGCTATTAGATAAACTTTGTAAAAAGACAATTCTCAACATTTATGATAATTATTAGATTTTGTACTTTATATCATTTTGGACAAGAATGAGGAGATATCAGAAACAATGACTATCTTACTCAAATTCAACATCATTCGTGATTCATTTGTAAACTTTTTAGATCCTTGATTTGATTGTTTGGTAACTGAAACTTGAAGCTAAAGAAATAGCTTGCCTCCATAGCGAAGAACCATCACCGGAAGTTTCCAAGGATTTCGCACTATCTGTAAGTAAAATTATGTCAAGAATCAAGGAACAATGTTAAAAGATACAAACTGCGGCAAATACTTGAGACTAACGTCAGAAAAATATGTTGATATGAGCTGAAGAAATGCACTGTCAAACTTGCAACGTTATTTAGTAAGGACCCTTTAATGCTAAAAAAATTAATAGTTTAATACCTGTTATGTTCATCTCGTCGACAAATTTTAGAGCTTTCATTGAGAGGGTGGTAGAGGCTCACTAAAGTTGGCATCCTTTGCCTCTGTCATCTCAACTTCATACGAGTTGTTAAGTGAAGATTTCTGATCTTCCATTGTCATCCGCTTCAGTTTCTCCAGTTTTATGTGCCGAAGCTCATATCTGATTAGCAGCAATGAAGGGGAGTCATATTTCATCAAGCATGAATTAGACATTTTCCCCCTCTTTGTTAATTTGGTATCCATGATACGTGATGGGCATTATGAATGTGAAAACACAAAATATGGGGTGTAGTGAAACAAAGATAGTAAAATTCTCAAAGCAGCTACTATCTACAAAATAAGTAGCCAAAACTTCAGAGTAATTCAGTTTTACACATTTGCAAATAATCATACAAGAATTTGAAAGAATTTGTATGACTTACTCGAGAACATGGCTCCTGGCAAGCTTAAAGTAAATTTTCCAGAATTGGTTTTCCTTCAAATGGCGTGGACACAGTAGATATCTCAGTTGAGATATTTCCTGGAATATAACAAAAACCATAATTATTTATTGTACTAATTGAATGGCTTTGTTACTCCTCCCCTCATCCAACTATTAAGATTATATATATTATTATTGTTTTGAATAAAGTCAAATCAAAATTTACGAATGTCACTGCCACTGCCACTGCCACCAATGATTATAAAGAAACAACAAAATGTTACTTTCGGTCCTTCATGTTTTGATATTTTTTCGTTTTGGTACATTAAATTTTAAGAGTCTCATTATGATATTTTTTTCTTTAGTTTTTTTTAATGAAAATGTTAAATAGATTAACGTAGACTAACGTATCTATTAACCTATTTAACGTTTTAATTACAAATGACCAAGATGAACTTTTTTTAAATCATAAACTACCTAAATGAACTTTTTTAAAAACATAAAGTACCAAATCGAGACTTTTAAAACTCTGATAATGGACACATTAGCTAACTCTATTAATATATTTAACGTTTTTAAAATCAACCTTTTCGAAAACATTAAGTACCCATTCGAGACTTTTAAAACTTGATGTACCAAATCGTAAAAATATTAACATAAATGACTAAAAGTAACTCTTAAGCCTTCAGAAAGTTATTTTAGCCAGTTTATATAATTCTCAATTATATATACACATATACATACACACCTATGAGAAAACATCTCGCATAACAGTGAGAAGTTTATCCAAAGCATATGATTTGTGACAATAATTTCAAGCCTTTGTTGATGCCTACAAGTAATACCTATCGAACAATTCAATAATAACATCAAATAAAAAAATTTAATGACTTTGGAACATTAATGTAAATCCAGTACCATAATCAAAGATGACAGTATAGCTAGGGACTCTGAAATGCCCATATAAATTCCTATTGATACCCTCGATAACTCTTGGTAAATGTGACTCGATTGTATCATATCAAGCATAAACAAAAACAATTCCCTGTTTTGTTTAATTTAAAAAAAAAATATTTTCTAAACAAGGAAAGTAGATAAAAATTGAGCATTCAAACACTCATGTAGTCACATGTACGTTGGGAGAATTCGTTAGTACAATTAGGATATTAAGTAGTTAGTTAGGGGGTTAATGAGAGAGGTAAGTACCCGTGAAAATAAAATTGAAAAGTTGTAAAAGGCATGCCTATTCTGTTGAGGAAAGGAAAAAGATTTTCTATAAGGTATCCTATTTATCAAGTTGTGCATACTGATCTTCTATCTGCCAATGTTGGAAGTGTAGTCTGAAAATTTATGCCAGACCCCAAAAAAACCTATAGGCAGTCGATAGGATCCTCTAATATTTGAAGGCAAGTCTAAGGAAATCACTATAGCAAGTACATTGTCATCCATGGAGATATATACAAATGCAGACTATTTCAAGTCAATCTTGGATAGGAAATCCGCTCATGGATATTGCATAGTAGAACTGGAATCTAGTTACATGGAGAAGAAGAAAATGTAGATGTTCAATCTTGAGTACAAGCAAAATTTTGATCTGTACAACACAACATGTGTGAAGGATTATGGATGAAGATTATTCTTGAGGGCCTCAAAGAAAAGTAAGAGAGGCACACGATGAGGCTGTTTTGCGACAACAGTTCAATTACTAGAATTGTCCATAATCCAATTCAACAGGTCAGAACAAAATACAGAGAGATTGACAAACTGTATTCAAGAGAAGTTAGACAGTGGTGGTCTTTTAGCTACTACAGATGTTCTTACGAGACTCCAACTGGTATAAGTCTTCACCAAGGTGCTTCTCATTGCTTGGTTTCACTAACTTATGACTCATGCACATTGTTTATAACATTGCATTAATAATTTATCATGCTTACAGCTGCTGAATCTAAATGGATTAATTTTACGCACAATCGTCTTAATTGACTACAGCATTAAAAATCAATCCACAACCATAAGTGAAAGAAATTTATTCAATTTTCATTCTCTTTTCCCTGATTCTAGTCTAATCATTGAAACTGGATCATTCATAGTAATGAACAAAAATTGCCAGGTAGCAGGAAAACAATCACTTTGTCAAGTCAACAAAGTGTGATATAGATAGTCTAACTCTTATTTATCAGCTTTAGCATTCAATAAAATCGATTTGGTAATAATAAATAGTATCAAAATTCAAATATTACAGGTGTAAAAGGAAATATGAGTTCCGCAACAGATAAAAGAGTACAAGGTTGAAAAGACATTTCCAGCCCCCTTCACATCATATAAAGGGCAACCCCCTTGAAGAGATGAGCAGCAACAAACACAGGAGATTACCAGACAAAGGATTTATTGGTGAATAACCCAGTTTCCTTCATTCAGATATGCAACTGGGTGCTGCCCTATCATATCCTATTATGCTTTTGGTTGAATATTGAACTTAAGTCTTTGGTATTAGAAATTAGAAATTGGGAACTTACTCTGTGCATTCACCAGTCAAGATAAATCTACAAGGAAAAGATTCACTTCTTGTTTTCTTGTTATTTATCGCTGCTAAAATATTTCAACAATAGAAGAAAAATAGAGACACAGATGAAAGAAATAATAGGAACATTAAAAAAACAAACCACACGCCATATTATTTTTGGGCAATTGCTTCATTCTTGTTATATTTACAGTCGTGTATCCTTAAGAAAAAACCATTATAGGCATGACAAATTCCTAAGATTTTCTCATGTTCCACGCTTCTTATGTCTTCCATTATCTAATACATCACGAACTTTTCAAATGGCAAAGTCATGGGAAGTTTTTCTCTGATAGTTGTTACCCAAATAAAATTACTTAGCACCAGCATGTTAGTTGTCCACACATTCAAAAGCATGAGAAAAATAACAAATAGTTAAACTATAAAGATAAAGAGATGCATTGCTGAAACTGTCTCTTTCTACGACAACCTGGACAGTTTATTTATATTGAAAAAGACTAAATAAATACAATAAATAAAGAAAATTTGATATCTTCTAATAATAAAAATAAGACCCAACAATATACAGATACAATCTTGACATTTCCTTCTATAAAGATATGATCTCAATATCTGTACATATAAAGATATGAGTCTTATTTTTGAATCACAACACTCCCCCTCAAGCTAATGCATATAAGTCATACGTGCTCAGCTTGCTGCAAATGTTATTGATCCTTGGTTCTCTCAGATTTGGTGAATACGTCTATCAGTTGTTCAATAGAATTGACTAATCTAGTAGTGATATCTCCAGAGTCTAGTTTTTCCCTTATAAAATGACAATCTACCTAAACATGGTTGGTTCATTCATGAAAGATAAGATTAGAAGCCATGAGTAATGCGGCCTAGTTGTCACATATAAGATGCATTTGAGATTCTTCAAATTTAAGCTCTTTCAGAAGTACCTTTAGCCATGACCTCATAATTGACTAAAGTCATTGCCCTGTATTTTGTACTTGATCATGCCACAACATTTTTTTCTTGCTTTTCCAAGATATTAAAATAGCCCCGAAATAAGAATAAAGTACCCTAAAGTAGAGTGTTTATCACTAGTTGAGTATGCCCAGTCAACATCAGAATACCCAATGATTTGACTATCCCCCTTATGTTCATAATTAAACCCTTGTTAGTATTTGTACAAGAAGAAGAAGAAGAGCTAGGCATGGCCACTTATAGGGCAAGTCAACCTAAAATACTTTCAAAGGAAATGGAAGGGAAAATTCAAATGTGGCTCGGCAATTGCATTCTGGAGCCTTTTCGAGGCCACAGGCATAAGTGTTCATTGGCCTTTTTGGGGGCCATCACTTCCTTAGCTATGATGCGAGAGGAAGCTCAAGAACGCACCTCTACCATCGTCTCCACATTTCACTATATAAATGGGCTTGCTTTGATCCCTTACAAATGCATCCATGAACATTTTCTCATTGGGCTAACGAATGTTAATTGTAATTTGGCAAAATCTAGCCATGTAGTCCTTCAAAGGCTCACAACTTTGCTACTTAATGTTAAACAAGTCTCCTATTTTGGGAGGTTTTACTTTATTCACAGAAAGCTCAGCAAAGAACAAACTAGATAATTCCGCGAATGAGGATATGAGCTCAGGCAAACTTCTAAACCAATCCAACGTGGTATCTGACAAGGTCATACAAGCATCTTACATTTCACCACGTCTAATGTGCCCAAAAGGCCTCAAGGGGATCTAAGACTACTATAATCTTTTAAAGTCAACATAGGCATAGGCAAATTGTCTATTTGTACAAAGGCTATGGTCTCATAGATGATGGTTCCAAGCCAGGGGAAAGGAGGGTTTTGCTAGAAACTCGACCTTCAATGTAAACTAGTTCAGATACTTCACATGGATGGCTCACCACCACTTACATCATCCAGTGGAACGCAACTTTTGTTGTCCTTTAAATGGGGCCACTTGACTACCCTTAGGATAGACAGGTTCATACCAACCTGATTGATCAATCACCAAAAAAAAAGATAAAATAAAAAAGTACTAGCTAATCGCCGGTATGGGTACTACGCAATGACATGCAAGCAAACCAGAAAAAAATACATGATTTTATAGATTAGATTAAGGAGTGTCATCAACCTTGCAATATTTGGGATACAGATGAAGGTAAAATACAGTATTTCTATCAACGAACACAAGTAGTTCTACAGTTGAATACTCTATCAACGAACACAAGTAGTTCTACAGTTGAATACTTCAAGTATTCAACATCACAAATAAACAAGAATAGTTGAAGACAAACCTTGACTCTTGAGAGAACGAGGATTGCATGTCTCTCTTGCCACTCGGAGAGATCCTTTCGAACTTTGCTTGAAGAGGATTGAGTTTCCTCCCAATAACTGCCTTCATCTTCATCTGCAACCAAAAAGCACCATTGAACAAAAGAAAACTTTTTTCAAATAAAAAATAAAATATAAGTAAAGAATAACACTGCAACAATATTGGGTTTCCCTGCGAAGAATAAGAAACTACAGCTTCCAATTCCAAGCAACCCATAATTACAATTACTTAGTGTGGGAATTAAAGAAATTTCTATCAACTAGGGTGAATGGGAAAACAGGCAATGAAGAATACGAAAATCGAAAAAAAAAAAAAAATGGGCCCCGTAATCACACAAATTTCGTTCAAATTAGGGACAAACATTGGAGGAAAACCTTTGAGAGGGAAATTCTTAAAGGTTTCAATGGTGAAGGACTTGACGTGGTTGATGAGTTCCTCGGTAATCCCGTATACGCTTTCTTCTTCTTGTTCTTGATGCTGCAATTTGGAGTTGGACTGTGTTTGGGCATTTGGGGTTTTGCTATTCCTTGAAATCCTAGAAAGGCTGCGGCTAAGCCAATCCATTTCTTACAGTAGAGAGGGTTGCAGTTTTGATGAGTTCTTACATTGGAAGAAGCTGAGCAAGTAATAGTTCAGAATTTGGCATTTCAAAGCATGTTGGCAAATATTAACAAGGCAATGATTCTGCTTCAAGTTTTATACCTCGGATCATATCCCATCTGAAATCTATTAAAAAATACTTTTAAAAAAATATATTTTTTACAAATCTATAAACTTGCCATTTTTAATTATCTTTTAGTTGTATTTTTCCTTCTAGTTTTAACTTTTTTTAATATATTTTAATTGCTTAAAAAAGTTAAAATACCAACACAACATTAAGAGAATTTTATTTATCGATAAAATATCATTATCAGCCAGATTTTATTAACGAATATCATCTTTTGTTAATTATCGATAAGTTTACTGACAAATTTAATTTCGTCTGTAATTAATATTTATTGATTTTTATAATATAATTAATATTTTCTGATTTATTGACAGATTTACCGATAAAAAAATTTGTCGGTAATTATTGACAAACTTAAAAAATTCATCGATAAATTTACATACAATCGATTAACCGATTGATTTTGAGTGTTTTGAAAAGATTTGCTTTATCGTTAATTTTGGATTTTTTTTAGTGTCAGTAAAAGATATTTTAGTTATAAATTAAACTTTATATTTATTATGAAAACTCATATGTTGTTACCTTTACATCATGTATTTTTTTATCTGGTGATTTTTAATTTATACATTTTTTAAATAATATTTATATATTATTGTTTATTTGTGTGACTTTGTTTATAATATATATAACGAGTTAGTTGAAACGTGTACGTAATCCCTGCCAGGTCAACCTGCAAAAAGCTGACATAACGTGAATCTTAAGTTAAATTAGAATCTTATAAATAAGTGGGTAACAAAGGTCAAAGGTATGTAAAAAAGAAGATAAGATATTCTTTTGCTTCGATAACCGAACACTAAATTGAGCGTCGGAGTGCAATCACAGGTACACTTCCTGTTAGGACTTGGATGACCAGTTGGCAGATTCAGGTGTGTACTTTGTGGACAAGAAACAGACTGGAGGAGGAAAGAGGTCAGACAGGGGAGTGCGGGACGTATCTATTCGGATCAGTTAGGCGCCACTTAAGGATCTCTCAAATTTGTGTAAGAACAATATATATATATATATATATATATATATATATATATATATATATATATATATATATATATATATATATATAATTATGAAGTGTTTAGATAATTAAAAACTAATTATCCCGGGACAAATTTCCCAAACTGGTGTAATATTTTTTTGAAATTCCCAAAATGGTGTATTTTTTGTATTTATTTCTAGATATTGGTAAATTATGCATAAGAGACACATATCATTGTAAAGAAATGGTGTCCTTATTCCACGATTTAATATAAGATTAAATGAAATGATAATCTTAGTTTAGTAGATGAAATTGTGTATCTAATATTTCAATTAATGAGTTAATTAATATAGTAAGAATATTGTACAATATGGTTAATATTCTCCACCCATTCCTCTTCTGTTTTGTTTGACACTTGTGATCTATTGTTAATGTGTAACTAAAATAAATGCAAAAAATTTAATTTAATTTAAATAGAAGAGTGGTTACTGAAAAGAAAAGTTACATGCTATGAATTTAGTTATTAATATATGAAATAGATTTAGTTAGTAATAAATATAATTTAAAAACTAACAATAAATTTATTTAAAAAATTATATAATATTTTTAAATTTTTCATTCTAAATTTATTGCTAAATCTTAATTTTATTTAAAGTTATTTTTATATTAGTAACGTAATTCAAATATTAAACTTAAAATTAATTTTGCTAAATATATTTTATTACTAAATGTTAATTTAATTTAATTTTTCTTTTCAAAATCAAACTTACTTTTAATTTATATCAATATATAAATCTCATTCTAATATCATTTCTTATTTTAATTTAAGCAATAATCCTCTCAACCATTATTGTTTAATTTCAAATTAACTTCACATTTGTTTCAATTTAATTTCAATCATTACTGTGCATTTATTTTAGTTACACATTAGCAATACATCACAGGTGTCAAATAAAGCAGAAGAGATGAATGAGTGGAGAATATACCTACTAAAATGGTACAATATTCTCACTATATTAACTAACTCATTAATTAATTGAAATATTAGATGCACAATTTCATCTAGTAAAGTAGCATCATGTCCTCTTTTCATGATTTCATTTAATCTTATATTAAATCTTGGAATAGGGTCACGATTTCTTTACAATGATATCATGTCTCCTATGCACGATTTACCCATATCCGAAAATAAATAAAAAAACAATGCAACATTTCAGGAATTTAAAAAAAAAAATTACACCAGTTTAGGAAATTTGCCAATTATCCAGTTAGAAAAATATTAAATCCCCCAAATATTTTGATCAAGTGCTTAGAATGAAGTATATAAACATGAAAATAATCATATTAAATTTGACGAGAGATAGTGGTTTCGTTCATATTTACAAACACATGCAATTTGATATCTTGGTCTAATAAGTTTGTTGTTTAAAATAGATTATAGGATATTATTTTTGATATTTCATAATACAACTTTAATATATAAATATTTATAATATGTTTTATATAAAATAATTGTCAGTATAATAAGATTTTTTGAAAGTATTAAAGTTTTTTTACACCAACTTTTAAGAAAGACATTTTTATGGTCTCTACATAGTTCATAAGTTTCATATAATCCTAACTTTTTTTTTCAAAAAGGGTTAAAAAATATCTAAACAAAGTAATAAATTATGGTGAATATCGAAATATTTTTTAAAATAGAAGTTTACATTAAAATGTCGATGAAGAACATTTAATTTAGTCTTAAACATTTACGAGAATAGATGTGGCATAAAAAACGAAGAGTGTCTCCGTATGTCCAGTACTAGAAAAAAAAATTGCAAATGACTTTTTTCAAAATATCTATTTATAGAAGAAAGGTTACACAAACTTACAAAATTACAAACAACTATAAAGTTGAATCTTAAGCTCACAAACATGTCCCGTTGATAGAATATTTAGGTATATAGAAGTGTGAACCTTAAATTATATTTGTCTTAGAACATTATAAATAATATTAAGTTGTTTAGTTAGGAGTAATTGTTTTCCAAACAATACTTAATTGTTTATTTATGAGTAGTTGTGTTTTAAATAATATTCATTTTATATGTTATAAGTGACATAATTATTAAGTGATGTAGGTTAAGTGAGCTAAATCACAATCAAAGAGTTTGATTTATAGCTAGACAATTGTTGAATAGAGAATCTGTTGCAGGGTGTATCAATTGGCTCATGGCAAAGGTCATAGCAAAAGTCAGGTGGGTGAAGTCAAAATCAAGTTATGGTGTTTAGACAATATACTCTTAAAGTATAAAGAGTTGCACCCTAATATGAGGTATAGTTTTTGGCCTAATGATTAGCGTTTAATTTAACAAATAATATCAAATCCAAGGACACAAGTTCAATTCCTAATAGAGAAACTGTTGAGGGGAAACTTTTACAAATGTGGCTTATGAATCACACTAGAAAAATATAACCTAAAATAATAAAAATGTAGTACTTTTCCAATTTAAAAATAGAAAAGCCACATTTTAAAAAATGTAACCTATAAATAGTAAGGACTATAGATTATAAAATGTGGATAATTTAGACAACAAATTTTAATGTGGCCTATAAGTTATCAATAGTCAATAAATAAAAAAGTGTGAACTAAAACTCTATCTTAATCTTATAATTAAAATCTTTAAAGTTTAACAATTGTTCTGATACAAACCTAAATTTTAATTAAAATCTTGTTTCCTATCTGTGGTACCTGTGTGTTCCTCATTTCTCATGCATGTCTATGGTTTTCCTCGTTCACCAACATTTGCTTAAACTCATCCCTATCTCACTCCTTGACATCGTCTCTCCATCCTTATCGTCGTCTCTCAATCATCATCGTCATCTTTTTGTAGTCTCTCAGTCATTGTCGTCCTCTCAGTGGTTTTTTGGTATGTCAATCTCTCAGTCTCTCTCACTCTCTGCGTCATCCTTCACTCATTTGATCACTGCTTTTGTCCTTGTTTCTCATCAGTCTTAGTGTCTTTCATCTCTCACTCTTCGTGTCTCTCGTCTGTCATTTTTTTTATGTTATCTTTCATTGTCTCTCACTCTTGGTTTCTCTCGTCTCTCACTCTTGGTTTTTCTCGTCTCTTACTCTTATTTTATGTTGTTGCTCAAATTTTATAGTTTCTGTTGATTTTGGCCTAACTTCAAGTCCCACATCAGTGGGTTTATTCTAAGGGGGGGAGGTTGTGAGTTATAAAAGAACTCCTCCTCCTCCCATTTCTATGTACCAAAACATTCTCTTCTCCCTTTTAATAGAAGTAGTGCCATTGTGTGGTGCCCGGAGATTAAGCTATTTGCTGAACTCCGTTCAAAAATTTTTTGTCTAGTTTCTCTATTTTTAATATTCAATATTATTAGGGGGAAATCTCAACATTTCCCAACAGTTTCAACAAAGGCATTTATGGGTATGTTCAATCAATTTTTATTAATTTTTTATCGCATACTCACTCGAGGATTTTTCCATTATTATCGATGAAAGTGAAAAGGAATCGGGTTTTTAAATTTCATTCTTTCATCAACTTAATATAGGTTTTTGTTATTGATATAAGTTGTTTGAATTTGGTTTCATTATATTATTTTAAGACTTATCCTTTCCTGGATATAATTTAGGGTTTGGTGTTTTATAATCTTATGTGTTTTTAAGTGTGTGTTTTTAAGTGACAAATGATAGCTGAAGAAGAAAGATGGTATGAAAGTTTGAATGCATCTAGGACATTCCCTTGTTGTAGTGGTTCTTAAAGTGTCAGTTTGTTTGTTGTATTTACGAATTCAAAATCAATTTGTATACGATGGAGATGTATTAGATGTTATCTTATTGACTTTGAATTTGCCCATTGTGAATTTCAAAATGTGATTTATTTAGTATTCTATGGTTAAATTAGAAATTATTGGTCATACTATATATGAAAAGAAGAAACTAGTGTTTGAAGTACTCACCTTCAATTGAAATTGAAGAAACTTTACATAGCTAAGTGCTTTCCCCAGCATATTAACCATCAACCAAATTTCATTATCAAGGTAATTTTAATGAGTCAAAAGCCTTGCCTTTTTGCTACAAATAAACTGAAAGAAAGAAAACAATCACACCTTGGAGACATTATTAGGGAGTAGTTGTTATACCGTCTTCATTTGTTCGCCTAGATATGGTTGTAGTTGTAGCACCTTGGAGCCATTCTAATCTTATATTAGTTTATAAATTTAGCAGTTTATCAGCTAAAATAAATTTATAAAACAATGTTTAGTGAGAACATGTTAAGTGGTTAACTTCAGAAGATGCGTGATGAGTTACGTATAGTGGTATGAAGAAGTAGCTAAATATATATCATAGATAATTATTGGATTGAAAATATAATGAGAAAGAGGTCTAATTCTCTCTTTCATGTCTTTTTCTCTCGTAGATTGAAAATTAAAATTTGTCTAAGATACTAAGACCAGTAAGATTGGTGAATTGTTCTCATCATCTCGTCAAACTTTCTTCAAAATACACTTAACCATCAACAAACACTTATTAGAAATCATTTTCCTCATAAACCATTTAGATACAAATTCGTTATCACACACGACACCCCTAACTAACCAATTAAAAAACAACACATTATTTAACATGTTTCCCTATACTACACTATTTATTATTAATTGATCTTATAAAAACTATACGCCATACAAATTTGAGTATTTGAGTAGCAACTATTGTTCTATTTCACATTTTAAATAAACAAAAAAACAACAAAGATTCAAAATTCAATCTTTATTTTAACTCTTCATAAGTGTCCATACTTAAAGGTAGAACAACAAACAATTGGTCACATATATCGGAGAAGGTGAGAAGGTGCACCTAGATGGTTATATTAATAAACTATTTTATTTGTTTTCCTATCACAATAACAGTGACTCTACACAAATGTAGAGACTTGTTTTTATGTGCTTCCAATGCAAAGTAATATATATATATATATATATATATATATATATATATATATATATATATATATATATATATATATATATATTGAAACAAACTTCTAGAATTAATAAAGGTTTTTAAACGATTTTAATAAATTGATTCGATAAAATAATTTATTAAAATATTCACTACAATTATATTAGACTTCATATAAAAATATTTTAATGGATATCTTTTAATCAGATACAAGTATCTTATTATTAAGACAAGTTTTAAATAGTTATAAATCAACTTTATTTTAAGTAAATAAAAATCAAATACATACAAATCAAAAGACTAAACATACATCTAAGACACATCTAAGTTTTCAATCTTCTTTTATAAAGAATCATTGATTAGATGTATCAAATACATTAAAAGTAGCTTTAACACGTGAAAGACTCATATGAGCAATAAAGAATATCCATATGTATCTAGAATACATCAACAATGACCCAACCATATTTCTTTCTAGCAAACTTAAAGTTCTCATTGGATCAAACACAATTTTTAGATTTAAACAACTTTTCAACAGCTTCCTCTTCTGATATGCCTTGGAAAGAAGATGAGTTTTCCAAAAAAAATTGGGAAATCATCTCACAAGATTTTTCTTTGGAGGATTTGAAATATATTTTAAGTTCAAATGCCCTAGCTTTTTATAACATAACCACTTTTCATCTTCTTTCGAGAGCAGACAAGTGACCTTCTGCATACTAAGGTCAATCCGATCAAACATATAAAGATTGTTCTTTCATCTGGTAGGAAAGACAATCTGACCATTCGAGGATGAGACTAGGCATGTGTCTTTTTACTAAAAAAAAATCATGTATATGGTGATAATTGTATTTTTTATATAATGTCATTTATAAGCACCACTATATATGCTTCTGGTGGTTCCACATACTGCTATAGATCTGGTCGTCACAAAGTTTAATATGACGTTTTTGTACAAACCGCTATAGCATCCACCATGTAACAACTTGTATAAAGTGACATTTTTTAGCATCTAAATAATGTTAGTTAAAATTATCATAATTGTTTTAATTGATAAATTGTGCTTATCATAAAAAAATTATATACAAACACCCTTATTGACATTATAATATGACGTTTGTAATGATCATTATTATACTAAATTGTGAATTATAATACTTTAGTTAGAACTTCCATAATTCAAATGCTAAATAAATAGAATATATCCAGTATTTTTATAATCTCATACTTTAATTAAACATGCTTCATAATTACTAATAAGATAATTAAAAGTACACAAACTTATAACAAAATAATTGTCATTGCATTTAAGTACTAAGGTTTACATCATTCCAAAACATACTAAATTGTATCTGATAACTTAAAATGTCAACACACTAATACAAGACAACTATTGTAAATTGTTCAGGCACTATTAAAAATGTGCTACTGTAGGAATATATAAAAAAACAACAAAATTAATCTATCTTGCTTGCTCTACTTGATCCTATAACCTAATTTGGTGATGGAGCACCACTTCCAACATCTGGTGCCTGAAATAAATAAATAAAAAAAGTTGTAAGTTATTCATATTTATAAAATAAATCAAGACAATGTATGCAAAATAATATTGAAGTTATACATCAGTAGCAATATTAGAATAAAAGTTGAAGTTACACATTGGTATTGGAGGCATGTATCAAACCAGGTGTGTGTTAGCCTATTTTTGCTAATGGTCACAGGTACACCAATCGAATATAGCAAGTAATAAAATTATCGTTCTTTCCAAAGGATTTGTGCAATATAAGATAGTAAATACAATTATAATAAATTTAGATTTAAAAACAATTCCATAATTTGATGTTATGTATAGAAATTTGAAAACAATTAAAAGAATAATTTATAGTTTTATCAAAATTTAATGCAGAAAAAGGATTAATAATTTGATGAACTTATCAGGGTTAAATCTCACCCATCCTCACTCTCATGTCCTAAAACTTTTACTTTCTTTCCTATCACTAATAAATGTCAACCCACAAAAATACTTATCCTCAATTCCTTAGCAAATGAGCCTAATATTAGTTGTTAACTATCAATTCATTGATCAATTATATAAATGAATCTTGCATTCTCACAAGGGTCTTAAGACAACGATTGAATCATGCTCTATTCCTAGACACAATCTTTCATTCGGTAATTTAATTCAGATCTAGCCGCAAGATATATTTTCAATACTTTTAAGAATCAATAACCGAGTTATGAATCGACACAACAAACACTGTATATAAAGTTAAATTACTGATATAATGAAAGAAAAGGCATAAATATTAAGATAGAAACTATTACATGAGAGTTCAGAAAGGTTTAACCTAACCCTGATGCTAGAGAATATCAAACCTTACAAAGGAGTAGTGGAATACAAAGAAGAATCTACTAGAAATCCTTAGACTACATTCAAAGAGCGAATTTCGAGCTCCAATTGTTGCAAGTTACATCAATTATCCCATGGTGTAGGCCAAGTGGGTCGAGTCACAATTGAATCGTAGTGTGTATGTTGTTACGCTCTTCAGTGTAAAGAGTTGCACCCTAACTAAAGGTTATAACTTTTGGTCTAGTGGTAAGAGCTCGATCCAACAATTGGTATCAGCACCAAGATCAAGAGTTTGATTCCCAGTGGGACAATTTTACAGGGAGAGATTGTTGCATGTTGCACAATTGTCATGTGTCATAGGCCAAGTGGACCAAGTCACAATCAAAGAGTTCAATTCCTAGTGGAACAATTGTTGAGGAGAAGATTGTTGCATGTTGCATGAATTGTCTCGTGACGTAGGCAAGGTAGGCCAAGTCACAATCACATCGAGGCTCTTTGGTTCCTACGCTCTTAAGTAAAAAGAGCTGTACTCTTATTAAAGGCTATATGATGCAATTCTAGCTTCAATTGCGTGCTTCAATGTGCTTCTTCTTGAAGGATTTGATGTTTGAATGTGAATTGGAGTTTATGTAGCAGAAGAATTATTGTTGTTTGTGTATGAGATGGAGATTTGGAGGTGAATTTTAAAAAGAGAGGTTAGGCCAACACTTAGGAGGAAGTCTAGAAAAGGTCTTGTGTAAGACTCATCTAGATATAACCTCGATACGAGTAAAATTGCTGAAAATATTTAAACAACAATAAAATATATTCATCAAAGCTATTTTATAAGAGGAGAGCACATCTATTTATAGGATAAAAAAAGTAAGACTAAAAATAACCCTAATCCTAGCTTGTATGTTAATCTTCTTAAAAACTTTCCAATTAGAGAATGACACATGTCAAGCCATGAATGGAGAGATCCTCTCCATTGGCGAGGTGACATGTGTCAAGGAGCATGTGAAGCATGTGTAGATGCCATCTAAATCCTAGTTGATACCCTAGGCTCTAAGTCTATCTCTCTCTCTCTTAGGGTTAGAGTTTGACCCAAATACAAGGCCCAAAATTTAAATTCCTATACTACCTTGGCCTAAAATACAAGGCCCAAAAATTCTTATTCTACTTTTTACAATTTATTCAAAGGAAATTTTTTTTAATAATCCACTTTCCACAATATAAAAGTCTTATGCAAGCTTTCTTCCTCCTCTAAGCCTTTGGCCCTGCTTCTTGTGATTTACCAATCATAGGTCTCTGAGGTACTCCTTCATCACTATAACTTTTGACCTAGTAGTAAGCGCTTGATCCAACACCAATAGCCTAAAATCTCTAACCCTAGTGTGAACAACTATTAAATAAACTAGAAATTTCGACCCTCATGCCTGACCCATGTTAGTTGGATCAGGAGAGATTGGATTCTGTTACTGCTGCAAGCTCTAAATCCCAACTTGTGCAGGGCCTAAGTGACGTGCGCTAGGAGCATTCCTCTGAACTTGCTCTCAGGTTCTATTGTGTCGGGCTTAGGTTTGTTGAGCCAAGCTTGGCTTCTTTTGCTCCAAATTTACTCTTTTCTCTCACTTCTTCAAGGCTTCAATCCTCTTCTTCTAATCCAATATTTTGATTGAATTCAATCAAAATACCATAAATTAACAATCAAACCCTTTTTCTGACTTTCATAATCAATTATTAACAAAAACCAAATAAAATTAAGAATTAACAAATTTTAATTGTGAATAGAGTTGATTTTTGTCATAAAATAGGTTAATAATGTCATGTAAATCAACTCTATCACGATGGTAAAAAAATGTTTTGGAACATGTAGTCTAGTAGCAATGTAGGCAAGAAATGTATACATTTGGTCCTTCAGAGTTGCAAGCAGTTTCCATCTTTATTACCTTGTCCTCAACATCTAGTGAAGGTGTAATGGAGGAAGCATCATTTATACCACTTAACCTTGTTGTGAATCTCTTAAAAACAGGGCTAGCAGAAGCTTCACATGACAATCCTCTTACTCAACCTAGATGCTCCTTACCAAATATGACACTAACTAGATCATTTGGAGATATATCTAATGTGCTTTTTGGATTTTGCAACATTAGCACATAAGTTCTTTTTTAGCAAAAAAAAACATATATAGCACATATTATACATGTATTTTTCCTGTATAAACAACATATAAAACTTTCCTACTTCCACACTTAAAATATTCACATCATTGCCTATGTGTATATGAATTCATATAGCAAATCTTTTTACAACGATGACAAGTTGAAGGAGATATTTAATTCAAAAGCATGAGTTTGTGTTTTTGACATATTTGATATTGTGAAGGTCACAAAAACTTTGATAGTGTTGAAGTAGTCTAACAAAACCATTTCTAAGTGGTATTAGGTGAACTTCCTGAAAGTCAGTGTAACATTTATTGGTCGTGAATTCCATTTTAGAGTAGATGAACTTGGAATAGAAAAAAATTGATAGAAATAAAGAATATAACAAATTTGACAACATAAGGGATAATAAGTGCACACAATAGATCATATAACACATCATTCCATGTAAAACTTATGCGGACAACAATAGTTATCTAACTAAGCAACAATAGTTGCCTAACTAACCAACTAACATTATAGGAAACAAACACATATATATTGTTAAATTTTGATGGCAATCATTGTAAGCCATATAATGTTACCCCAATCTCGATAACTTCATCATTCACATAAGTGCCATTTTTCTTCTTATGTGTCATCTTCCACATTTCACCTCTCCCAAAATTCGTACCAGTCATAATTTTTTGTATATTCCAAGAAACATAATATAAGAAAACAAATCAGAATAAATTATAACTTATATTCAGAAGTATAAGTAAAAATGTACTTCTTCTTGACAAAGATATAATACCACCAGTGTCATAAATAGTCTGTCTCTTTCTGACATAGGAAAATACTTACTTTATGTTATTCGTAAAGTCCATCCACTCTCCTAAGTAAGTAATCAATTTCGTTGTTATTGTAGATGTCGAGTGCAACACAATCAATGACATCAAATTTGTGTATATATATCCAACTTAAGAAAAATGTTAATTAGCTATGTTGACTTGTGTTGTGAAAATACTTGAAGCTGCCACGAGAAAGCCTCTGAATTCCGAAGTTCACTCTTTACTTTTTGGGCATATTACTCCAACGTATATGCATACTCATTTATGGTATCGCTAGATATTATATATTCAGCTACAACTCCCATGTGAGATAATTGAAAGTTTTCTCTCATTAGTTGTAGTTTCCTACATGTTTTGACCTCACCAAACATAATGAGGGAAACCAACAAAAATTTCAACTCACGTCAAGCTTCCACTATTAGGGACATGCCTTTCATGTGCTCTACCAAGGCTCTCCTCATCAGGACTATGATAAGGAATAAATAACTATGACTTCACAAGATAAGTAGAAACTCATAATTAAAAAGAAAACAATTGTAGAGGAAGAGTGGCAGGAGGAAATAATAAATTATTGTATCAAGATACCTTACAGGAAAGATTTTTCCTCTTTTCTTTTGATGTCTAGTGTCTCTTGCCTTACTAGTAGTAGTTGAGTTAAATGAAGTAGTAGAACTTTTCTGGTCCTATTGATGAAATGAGCCACACAAATGAAACTTCACGCACCCAAAAGTACAACCTTTGCTATTTTTTTGTGTGAAAAGAAAAGTATGGTTCAATCTTGTCGTTTGTTTAACGAGATAGAAAGGATTAGGTAGTTTTTACAATTCTCTTTTAAGAAAATGAGTCACAAAAGGGTAACTACATCATAGACAAAACTATTGTCCAATCAAATAACATTACAAAGAGAGAGTTTAGAACCATAAATGTGGTACTGATGGATAAAAAATTGTGCTTGTGACAGTAATTTTGTAACCCCTAGGATGGGTGGGAAAAGAGATGTCAAACTTCATTCCTTGTTGCAACCGAGATCATGATAGGTGAATAGAAAACAAATTTTCAAAGAGGAGTTGCTACCATAATTTATTATGAAAAGCTATCAAAAAATTAAGGAAAAGAAAACGGTGTACAAAAATGGATTAAGGTTCAGGAGTCGGTTACATGAGTGAAATAAATGTGGTCTTTTAGAATGTTTATTTTTCAGAAAAAGAAACAAAAATGCAAGTAAAAAAAAAAAGAAAAGAGTTTTTTATTTTTGAGTCTGACAAGAATTGACCTTGCTCATACATATTTTCATTCACAATAGAAAATCAGAGATCACGTAGTTCTAGAATAGAAAACTTATTTGGTGTTGTTGATATTTTTTATTTTTGAAAATTTTATATTTTATGATTTTTATAATTTTTAATGAGGTGTGATATGACAATGGGATGTGCCAATAGAAAAGTTGTTGGGTTTCGATCCAAGCTTTTTTATAATAAAGTGTGATATGAAAATGGAGCGTGCCAATAGAAAAGTTGCAAGGTTTAGAGCCCAGGCTTTTTTTATGATGATGTGTAGTTTGAAAATGAGGTGTGTTAATAAAAGTTGTTGGGTTTAGAGCCCGTATCTTTTTATAATGAGGTATGATATGAAAATAGGATGTGTCAATAGGAAAATTGTTAGGTTTAGAGTCTAGAATTTTTTATAATGAGATATGATATGAAAATAGGGTGTGTGCATAGAAAACTTGTTGAATTTAGAGTCTAGACTTTTCTTATAATGAGGTGTGATACGAATATGGGATGTTTCAAGAAGAAATTTGTTTAGAATCCATATTTTTTTAATAAAAAATAGGATATACCAATAGCAAAATTGTTAGGGTTTGGAATCCAAACTTTTTTTTATATATAAAAAATAAGGTATCCAAATGAAAATTGTTGAATTTAGAGTCCATACTGATTTAACAAAAACATTACTAGATTTAGAACCCATTTCCAAAGCTTCTGGTTACTCATTTGAACCAAGTGCTGAAACACCGATGCCAAGAGTTTTTATATAAATCCCATACTTTTATCAACTTATCTTCCCACAAGTCACAATGCACAACTGTTTGTTTGACGAGCAAAAGCCAAGTCTTTCACACCCCCAACATGAGCATCAACCTCTTTACGTTGGGTTAGCTCATTTGATCCGGTGTAAGCATATAGGTGAATCAAATGTCTAGTAAAAGTAATACCTACAAAACTTCCATCAGGGCTCTATGTGACCCGACTGACAGAAATAGGTGCATTCTTCACTTATTATCTTTTCTCTCCTCAGTTTCTATATTTTTGAATTGTAAGTTATATATCACAATGAAAATGGAAAGAAAGCTTATAAATATCACACAATGCTAATTTTCAAATTTTAAAAATAATGCCAATTCTTAAATTTTAAAACCATATATAGGATTAGGTTCTTAAAGAATGCTTGTCTCTTTCCAAGTCACTGGGTTGAGAGAGAGAGAGAGAGAGAGAGAGAGAAAAGTGAGAATGCGAATAAGTTGCCGTTTCTATTTGTTTATTTTCAAAAAACATTTATCTCTTTTATGTTATTATTTATTTTTTAAAATTATATTTGGTTTCTTTTTCTGTTATTATACATTTGTTTTAGTTTTTAATTTTATATTTTTTGTTTTCATTTTTTATTTTAGATTTTTATTTTAAAGTTTACTTTTATTATTTTTTATGTTCTTTTTTAATTTTAAAGTTTATTTTTTTATTTTTTTGTTTTTTATTTTTTTGTTTTTTATTTTTTTTTTTAATTTTACAGTATTATTTTTTTAAATTTTTATTTGTTATTTTCAGGAGAGTTGAGAGTAAGGAAAAATAGGAAGTGTAGGTGAGTAAAGAATAATTTTAAAACTGTCATCTTTTATTATTATTATTATTATTATTATTATTATTATTATTATTATTAATATATATTTAATTTTCCATTTTTCATTTTATTTTTTATTTTCATTTCGTTTTTATCATTTTTAATTTTATGTTAACTAATCTTTTTAATTTTATTTCGTTTTTATTTTTCTTATTTTTATTTTATTATTTTTATTTTCTATTTTTTATTATTATTTTTTAGAGAGTCATTATTTTAATTTTTGTAATATTTATTTAAATTTTTTTTTATTCATTTTTCATTATTGAATGTATATTTTTTTGATTTTTTTTAGAAATAATTTTATTTTGTTAGGACGAAATCAGGTGTTGAATTCCCAAATAACAAGTTTTGCTTATATGTCATTATACATGAAGACAAAATAAGTAGTTATCACAAATATGATGAGGTAGCGACTATAGTTGTAAGAACCATAATAGCACACTCTTAGTTTTTGCAACATCTTTGTAAACAATATATTCATTTTATGTAAGAAAGATTAATTGAGTATCATGACTAATTGGTTATGTTCGTTTTAACATGTTGAAAGGCCAAAATGATAAAAGTATCTTAAAATAAGTTAAGGAAAATTGATTAAGAGTATATACAAAAAGCACATCAAATTAACATTCTAAAATTGGCAAATTACAGAGGTACATGCGATCAAGGAAAATACATACCACGTGGTGTATGCACGTATTCCACAAAAATTACTCCCGGCTTCAAAAGCAGCATCATCATTGAGATCAATTGCTTCCTTTGAGTGAAGCTTTTTTGCAAGAAGAGTCTTCTTTATCAAACAGCTCGATAACAAGCCAAGTACATCCCCACTTTATCTAAGCCTTCCTCATATTCACCAGTACATTTGCTTGCACATTCCAAATATACATTCTTCATTATTTCAAGATATGAAATCAGATGACAAATAACAATTAAATAGTGTCAAGATGAAATAGAAATAAAGCATATCAAGGCTTTAAACAAAGCTTCAATGAAAGAAATGAAAATTGGAATCCTAGTTTTTCATTACATTAAGAAACTTAACAATTAGTGAACTAAGCTCTTACTTATCGTCATTGGTGAGATTGTGACAATTGATGGTCAGGATGGTGGTGATGACGAGGATTGGTCATGACCATAAGGGTCACAAATACTCCAATCGGTGGTAACAACGACAAATGCTCCAATCGACAATGAGCGATTTTTTAAGAGAAATGGTTTGAGCGAAATCAACGATGAGATCTAAATAGAGAAATTTTCAAAACTTTTAATACATAAATAGCGTTCAAAGACTAAGGTTTAAAGGGACAAATTTTTAGCATGCGTTAGGATCAGAGTTTTAGTACATAGTGTGGAGGGAAATGAAAATGGCTATAGGCACTTGTGTGTTTACAATTCGCGACAACAAGGAGGGAATGAGAAACACGCGATATCTCTTTATGAAGCGGCAGTTGTAAATGTCATATTTTTAATACAAAATGTGATAGTCAATAAATTGTTTATTATTGTCAACATCCAATTTTGTCCGAAAAAATAAAGTTATTTCAAAACAAAAAAATGAAGAAAATTAAAATTAAAAAGTGTATTTTTATCATATTTTGTCATATATAAATAAATAAAAAATTTAGTTTCATTTTATGAATGAAGTTTTAAAAAAATTCGTAAAAAAGAAAATAATAAAGAAAAAGAATGTTGCGTTTATTTTAAGATAAACTGCTGAAAATAAGAAAAAGAGAATAAAAATTAGAAGGAAGTCGGGTCTATTAGAAGTATGTTAAAAAAGAAAAATAAAAATTATTATCTCTCCCCATTAAAGTGTTGTCACGTCACATAATCTGACTACCTTTTCAAGCATCCATAGTGATTATTGTGCTTAATTACAAATAATGATATTCATTGGATATTATTCAGCTTAATTACAAATAATGGTAATAATGGGTGGTTATTACAAATCACTCTGTTTAATTCTGATTTATTTTTCAGCTTTCTTGTGTATTAAGCTGAAATTATTATTGAAATTATTAGGCAAATTCATTACTGGACAAATTCATTAAAGGGTCTAAGGAAATTCTATAAATGGGGACCATGGTAAGAGCCACGGACAAAGAATTTACTCTGAGTAATAGATTACACACATTTTACACACGTTTTGATCATTGTTTAAGGTGTTCAACACGACTCAAGTTACAAAGGAAGGATCAAAATAATTGCCAAAGAGTCTTCAACTGGTATGTGTTTTGTCCTTTATACTTTCATAGGATTCATACTGTGTTGTGTTGTAGTTGCTTTGTGACTACATTATGTTTGATCCTGTATAATATTGAATAAAATAGAAATAGATAGAATGTGAACAATTATTTTTCTTTTTTCTTTTTATTTTTTATTTATTATTTTTCTTTATTTTTTATTATTTTTATTTTATAGAGATTGTTGTATTTTGCACTTTCTCAATTTCTCAATCCCAACCAAATCAAGAGGTTATTGCTCCTATCACAATCTCTATTACTCAACAATAACCCTAACCCATCAGAACCCATTAAAGCACTTAAAAGAAACTCTAAACCCTATCAAAATATTGTATATTTTCAAATACAAATGAGTTGAACAGAAACTCTATCAAAATAATGAATATTTTTATAAATAAAAAACTGAGCAAATTTGTGTGTTGGATTCCCAATTATTAGTTCTCTACAGCATAATATTATTGTTTGCATCTAATTTATTATATTTTGTTCTTTGTTTTCTTAACAAATCACTAAATAATGTTTTATTTCAAGTAAATTTGTGAAGATAAAATAAATATATAAAAAATTTCCAAATTTCAAGAAAAAATATAGAATGTTTTCCAAAAATTAATAAGAAAGGTTTTCAAAAAATATATATATAAAATAGCTTTCAAAAATAAAAAAAATGTGAAATAGTGTTCAAAAATATAAAAAAATATAAATTTCCAAAAAAGTAAAAATATAGAATTTTCAAAAAAGCTTTAAAAATAATTAAAAAAATAAAACATTTTCAAAAATAATAAAAATATTGCATTTTGAAAAAAATTAAATACAAAATAGTTTTTGTTAGCACCAGTGGATAACTAATTGTATTTGATGAAGCCAACCATGTGTGAAGAAGTTCAAGACCTATGAACATATGTGGAATGCATGAAGATTCATGAAGATTTGAAGCTTGATCTAGAACTTAGGAATGTGGTTGAGGCAAGTATGATTCAACTTAGCATGATGTGCATTTGTTAATCATTAATAAGCTCTAACAATTTAAAAAGCTGATTTAAACAAATGTTTTTGAAATAATCACAAAAATCAGATTTTTGTATTTTAAGCAACTGTTTTAACCGATTGAGAAAAACAGTCGACTGTTTGACAATCGACTGAAAT